>LUMB01000108.1_pt4 | contig 12866 bp, 9 predicted proteins | sample 730021 | NCBI WGS metagenome assembly LUMB01 (sample SAMN03860274, study PRJNA289734) | marine metagenome | biome: seawater column; feature: ocean; material: water; isolation source: Red Sea water column Station 91 - depth 25m | place: Saudi Arabia: Red Sea | collected 2011-10-15 | depth 25 m
GCATTGGCATGAGGATGCCTCCACCAATCAATATAAAAACCAGGGGAATAATGCGCAGCCTCGACAGGGATCACAGCTTTAAATTTATTAGGATACTTCAGAGCTAATTGAAGAGCCACGTTTCCTCCAAAAGAAGAACCCATAAATATAGGGTTTTCAAGGTCTAAGGCCTTACAAAGTTCTACAATAAAATTACAGTAATGCTCTGCTGTTAATTTGTATTCCTCTTTCCACCATTCTGTATTATGAGGTGGATCTGATTTACCATGTCTTGGAAGGTCGTAAGCGATAACTTGATAATTTTGAGTAATTTCTTCATCTTCCAGTAATCCTCTCCACTGATGATTGTGGCATCCAGCAGTATGTTGACATACTAAAGGAGTGCCTTTTCCATTTGAAAGATAAAAGACTTTATACTGTTGACCATCTACCTCGATGGTAACGTATCTACCTATTGGGTCATGATGTTTTACTGCCATAAATTTTTCCTTTCAATTCTCTTGATCATACTGGGACTCCTGATTGTCTTAGCAATTCAAATTGAACAGTAAAGTTTCTAAGATTTTGCATTAAGACTAAATGATTGCCCTCGATTTTAAGGTCTTCTCTAAATGAGGCTGCATAGATACCATGAAACATAGGTTTTGGAACAGGCTTTGCAAACTCTCTCCATGTTTGCTCTGATGCCCTTAATGCAAAGTCATATGGATCTAAACCTCCAGGGTTGGTATTAATATTTTTTACCTTTCCATCATGCATCTCGATAATTACTTTCACACTACCCATGTCGAAAAGAAATGAACAAGTATAATATTTAGCCATCGCTTTTATAGTTTCATCTTTTTCAGTAAGCTCTTTATATTTTTTTGCCCAGGATTTTACATCTATACTCATGTTTTATACCTATTTCTTTTTCCTGGGTGTCTTTGTGGCTTGTTCATCAAATCTCATATGCTTGTCCTTCTTAGGATCATCGTAGTCACCTAAAATATTCCTGATATTACTTGCCTCACCGGGCGACATACCAATTTCTTTTAAAAGACTATCTAAGAACGGCTGTTGTGCTCTATATCGAAGAGCAGAATTCACAACATTATCTGCTAAAGATCCTTTTTTGGAATATCCACCTGAGGACGCAGAGGGGTTATCAGCGTTGCCGCTTCCTTCAACTCCTCCTCCTTGACTAAATCCAGGTAATCCATTTACATCGACAACTTTAATTGAGTCAATGTTTTGCATTGGTCTAACCCATTCTCTAATAATACCCTCAATTTTTTCAGCGAGTTTTTGTCTAAGTGCACTTCTTCTACTTGCATCACTTCTAGCATTTTCCGCCTCATTTAGGGCTTTTTTGCCAGCTGCTTCAATTTCATATCTAATTTTCGCAGCCATCGATGCTAACTTTTCTCTCTCAGCATTTTTACTAGCGTCTATTACTCCAAGAGCTTTTGTCTTCTCAGCTTGTTCAACATCTCTAATGGTGTTGACTTTTTCCTCAGCTTCTACAGCCTTAGCGCGAGCATTTTCTTCTTCCATTTTAGTTTTTAAGACTGACTTAGATTTTTCTAGGACTTCCATTTGTTTTTGCTTTTCTTCAATTTCTATTCTTTTTGCCTTTTCAATATCTAAGACTCTTGTCTCTTGCTCAGCAGCAATTTTGAATGCATCAACATTTTTCTGTTGAGCAGTTTTTGCATTTTTAATTTGCTCCTCAGCCATAATATAAGCCTCTTCAGACTCATATCTTTTTCTAGCCTCTTCTTTTGCTGTTTGAGCTTTTTCCTCAGCAAGTTTAATATCAACTGATCTTTGTTTTTCTAGACGACTGAATTCAACATCTCTTTCTAATTCAAGAATAGTTTTTTCTGTCTCAATATCTTTCTGTTTAATCTCGATAGAAGTTTGTTGTTTAAACTCATTTTGTTCTTTTCTTCTTTTCTCAATTTCTTGGATAAGTTTAGTTTCTTGTAAACTTTTTTCCATCTCAACAAAGTCTTTCTTGCTAATCTTAGCAATCTCAATATCTTTTTCTGAGGAGATTTCAGCCAGCTCAGACTCTTTGTCTTTCTCAGCTTTTGTTTTTACTGTCTCAGTATTTTCGATAGCTCTTTGTTGTTCAATTTCACGTTTTTGTTGATACTTTGAAAATTCTTCCTCTTTTTCAATTTCAAGAGTTTGCTTGATAGATTGGAGGTTTTTATTTCGAATACTTACCTCTGTATCTTTCTCAATATCATTTCTTTTCTTTTTACGTGACTGAGTAAATTCTGTTATTTGAGTTAAACCCTCAGCATCAAATGTATTTGAAGGGTCGAATACACCCACGGGAGCTTGGTTAAGAGATGTCAAAGACACGGTCTCTAACTCCAAACCAGTGTGCTTAATTGCTTCTTCAACATGAGATGCAACATTTTTAATGTACTCAGATCTATTCTCTTGAATTTCATCAAGGCTCATTTTTGCGGCAACAACACCTAATCCATCAACAAAACGACCTTGAACAAGTTCTTTTAAATGATCAGGCTCTAGTGTTCTATTTCCCAATGTTTGCGCGGCTATTGAGACAGCTTCAGTTGTAGGCGCTACTCTCACATAGAATTCAGCCGTTACTTCTGCCCTCATTCTATTTTTTGTAATAAAAGATTTACTGCCGTTTCGTTGAACCTCTATACAAAGAGTTTTCATACCCACTGAGGTAATGTTATGAATAATAGGTAAAACGAAGGCACCTCCGCTGATCACAACTTGTTCACCTCCCATGCCGGTTCTAACAAACGCTATTTCCTTTGAGGAACGCCTGTACAGCCAATGTAGCAAGTAAACTATAATTGCTATTGCTAACGCTATTAAGATAATTATCGCAATAATATCTGCACCACTAGTAATGTTCATACCTATTTATCACCTCCTAAGTTGATGTTATTGTCCATTAACTCTCATGTCTTGTATTGCTGCTTTGTAAATTATTAAACCAAAAACTATTTTATTTAAAAAGTCTGCTAAATTGTAAATAACATTAACACTGTTGGGGTCAATGCCCCCACCCAAATGCTCTATGAAATATCCCATTGGGTATATAGCCCATCCAATTGTAATAATGAGTCTGTTTGAGAAAAAAACCATTTGTACATTTTCATTTCCACATCTAGCATTTGCTCTTCCAGCCTCTCCAACATATAACTCACCGAGTATGTACAACCAACCAGCTAACCAAACAATGAAACCTAATGTCTTACTCATGTAACCCGCTGCACCTAAGAAACCTGCTACAACAAAAACTAAAGTTCCAACTAATAATCTCCAGAACATGCCTTGTTTAACTTTGACAACTGACATAAGCATTGCATAAAAAATAAGTACAAGCATTGGAAAGTTAAGAAACCAATCTATATATCTTAATAAAGTCGGGGCCGTGCCGCTTACTACCCAGAGATTTTTTACGAAGAAATAATGTATAGAGGACATCAAGCATACAACAGCTATCATTGTCATCGGTGTATGAAATCTTGTGCTTACTTTGCTGCGCTCAAAAAAGAAAAATAATGTGGCACCAATCATGCCAACGGAAATTAACCAGAAAGACCCCCCTACAATGTCGTAAGGGAGAAGCATTTTATTCATTAAAACTTATTCCTCTTATGTACATATTACCCGTCCTCTTTAACTAATAATAATTTTTGTTTCATATTTTGAAATAAATATTCATTGTAAAAACAACAAAATCTGTTGATTAAAGACATTTTTTTATATTTGCTCCCTAATATGGGGTGCTCTGGAATAAAGAGCAACTAGAGGTAGAATAAGAAGACCAAATATAAATTGTTGACCCTCAAAACTTAAACCTAGTCCTGCCAAAAATGTACTAATGACTTGAAGTGCAAGAACACCGATTACTGTAAAGCCGTATCCTCCATATCCACCTAATAAGGAAGTTCCTCCTACAGCCACAGCTGCCACTGTTAAAAATAAATATTGATCACCTACACCAATGAAACCTCCACCACTCCAACCCAGTAACATTGCTCCAGTTGCTGCAGAAGTAAATCCGCTAATGACATAAACTCCAACCCAATATGCTCTCTCAGAAATTGATAATCTGTCAGCAGATAACCTTTTTCCTCCAACAGCATATAAATTCCTTCCCCACTTAGTGTGTCTTAGTCCAACAATTAATAAAATTGAAATCAATATCCAAATTAAGATAACTGGAGGTATTGGAAGACCAAAAAATTTTCCATTTAATGAAGCTAGGTTTTTTAACCAGTCTGGAACAACACCAAACACAGTTCCACCTGTAACAGTAGGAAGTGATACCAATATCTGTACTCCACCTACTACCATGAAGCCAACTCCAAGCGTAACTATTAATGATTGTCCTTGGAGATTAAAACTTATCAAACCATTGAAAAGCCCGACGATCGTACCAAAAGCAAGAATAACTATAAACGCAAGCCAAGGAGGAACTCCAAGTGAAATAAGTGACATTAATCCTAAATTAGTCGCCCCAATTAAAAATGGTATTGATAAATCGAGGCCACCTAACATCACAACTAATGTCTGACCAATTGTTGCAATTCCTAAGAAAGAAGCAAAAACTAACATAGATTTAATATTCTGTAATGATAAGAAGCCATCAATAGAAACTGATCCTATTATAAAAAGACCAACTAATACTGCGACTCCTATAATTACGCTTTTGTTAATGTTTAAAAATTTGTAAGCAAGAAATGCTAAGATTAAAAAACCTAATAATATGATTGCTGATACGACTGTTCTACCTGAGAAGAACCCGGGTACCAAAAAACATAGTAATATAAAAAGACCTAAAAGAAGTAAAAATCCCGTAACAGCTATCCAGTTCTTTGCAATGAGGTCCCAAAAAAGGCTTCTTTTACTTGTGGTTTCAGTAGTCTCAGGGGGTTGAGATCCATCTTCCTTTACTAAAGATCGATAAGACCATCTAACTAAGAAAAAATGCCATCCCCAAAGAATAATGGCAACAACAGCTACAGAGTAAAATGCAACCTGTATCCAATCAGTTCTATCTACATAACCAAGAACTGCAGTACCTATCCCAGCAGCAACTGCAAAAAGAATTCCAAGTCCTTTTAAAAAATTATGAGTTCTTTTCTCCATTTACTAAACTTTTCTATCTTCTGATAGACCTCCCCATTTTTCAAGTCCTTCTTGAGATTTTAATTTTATTTTATAAACGCCAAACGCTTGCCATATCAGAGGTGAAATAGCTATTCCAATTGCTGTAATTAAAATCATTTTCCAATAAGGATAACCAATTGCAAAGAACATCGCAGACCATGTTAATGCAGCTATACTTAAAATAGCAATGTAAGGTCTGAACCTAGCAAATGATATTTTTGCTCCCATTGTTAAATATGTAAAAAATTGAAATACAAATATTGCAAATATAATTAGAGCTGCTTCTTTAAGCCAAGTAACATCACTTGTGATAAATTCTCCTCGGATAGGTCTTGTATATTTAACTGATGATGTATCGCCAACAATTAATTCTGTAATAATTGGAGAGTAAAACTTACTTCCATCATCAGTAATAATTGTTCCAGAAGGTGAGGCTAAAAAGTATACAGCGAGTATTGCTAATATACCGAGGAAAATAATGAAAACATTATTCAAATTGATATTCGAGAAAAGAGTTGGTGCCGTGAGTAAAAAAAGTAAAAATAAAATTAGTATTACAGCGTATCCATCTATGCCGAAGAAACTCTGTCTATTTGACTCAATTCCGTAATAAGATATTGCAGCAAATACAATAAATGAAATTGCTATTGCAAATAATACCAATGTTTGTGTTTTGATTTCTTTTCTAAATCTTGGCATAGCAATTATTACTATCGCAGATGTAAAGAAAACTATTCCTCCTAAAGTTGCGACAGCGTAAGCGAAGCCAACCAAAGCACTCGAGGAAGATGAAAAATCAGGCAATCCTGCACCAACTCTTAGATATTCAGATGTAAAATACTGAGGAGCATAATTTAAAATATATTGTAAGTTAGTACCCAAATCAGCGTTAACGAAATAAGCCTCTCTCGTGCCACTCCAAACACAACCAAAGAAAATAACAATTGCTGCAATAATAAAAGACACTGTTGGGCCATCTCTATGTTTAACAAGTAAATAAACGAGATAAATCAAGGCTGCTATTCCGATAGCAATAAACATCCACACTGTAGAATTTCCACCCTCTGCGCATGCCTTACCTGTGATTAAACAATCACTCCCGGACTCAAGAGCTTTTTCAAAAATCTCAGCATCTTTAGATTTACCTCCAAAACCTCCTACAGTCCCTCTAGTTACTTGATCAAATTTCATATGAATTTGAACAGCAGCAGCACTTAATGTTCCAATAATAAAAAATACAAAAACTGATAAATTTTTGAATGCTTTTTGAATATAAGGAAGTGCAATAAGTATTAAAAGAGAAGCCACCAATACCGCACCGTATGATAAGTCTGTTACGAAACTTTGAAATCTTTCAAACCTAAAAGTTGATAGAATAAAATTTATCAAATAAATGTTAACTGAACCTAGAATAGCTCCAAACGCACCGCCTCTTCCACCAATTAAACTTGACCCACCTAATACAAGTGCTGTAACTGCCATCAATGTATAAGTAGTACCTTGAGTTGGGTCTCCAGAACCAATTAAGCCTGTAAATGCAATAGCTGCGAGTGCAGCGTAAACTCCACCAATAATATGAGCGCCAATTCTTACAACGTAAATTCTCACTCCACTTGTATAAGCAGACTTTTCATCTGAACCCATTAATTTTAAATGTTGCCAGTAAGCAGTATGAGTTAGTGCATACCAAATAAGTGTTGAAAAAATTAAAAGTATTAGTGTGGGCTGTACTACCTCAGTTCCAGCACTCCAAGATAACATCCAATCAGGTGCTCTTCCTCCTGGTCTTGGTAAAATAACTAAATTGATACCAGAAAAAGCAAGAAACATACTTAAGGCAACTATTATTGGTTGAACTCTAATAAAAATTACGATTAAGGCATAAAGAAATTGGTAAATTACTCCTATTGCAAGAGCACATATGAAATACGCAACTGGCGATTGAATATATCCTGCAGCATAAAGTTGTATTGTCGTTACATTAATAAAACCAATAAGTGGTCCTATTGATAAATCGACTGTCACTCTGCCGGCTAAAGCCAACGCAGTAAGAGCATAAGTAGCAAGAATAAGAGGTGTTGAAACCATAATTGCAGTTCCAATACCCGAACCTGAAATTATTTGTGGTCCTCTAATCATCGCAAAAATCATTAGGGCAAAAAATATAAATATTGGGACGATTAAGTATTTTGTTGACTGAGGATCAGAACCTGGAATTTGAGAGGGTTTTATTGCTGCTACAAGTTGATTAACCATTATTATTAGTCAAAATATACGACTTTGATACCCCCTCTATCAGACTGCGATCTTCCATGACCTACTTTAAGCTTATCTGTTTCAACAATTTTAATTCTCTTTGAGTCCAAATCAATATTTTTAGTAAAACCATTTTTAAAAGATGTCTTACTAATAAGAGTGTTTAAATTATTTTCGATATATTTTGTGTTGTGTTTACCCTCAATAAAGTTTTTGTCTTTGAGAAGACAAATTAAAAAGGGGATGTTTGTCTTAATACCTTCAATCTGGGTACCCTCTAAAAATTTTATTAATTTGGATATAGCATCGTCTCGAATTAAGTCATGAGATATAATTTTTCCAATCATCGGATCATAATAGAAACTTACTTCATCTCTTTCATCATATCCCCAATCTAATCTTATGCCATTTGGTATTTTAGGAAACTTTAATTTAGTTATTTTTCCTGGAGATGGTAAGAAATTTTGAGATGGATCCTCTGCATAGACTCTGCATTCAATTGAATGTCCATAAGTTTTAATTTTATTTTGATTTAAAAATTTATTTTTTCTATTGAAAGCAAAATTTATTTGCATAGAAATTAAATCATTATTTGTTACTAACTCTGTAACAGGATGTTCAACTTGAATTCTTGTATTCATCTCAAGAAAATAATATTTCATCTCTTGGACATCATATATAAACTCTACAGTACCTGCTCCTTCGTATTTTACATCAGAAGATAATTTTACAGCGGCTTGAGCCATATTGTTAATTAATTCCCTATCTACTTCTGGTGCCGGAGACTCCTCAATTATCTTTTGATATCTTCTTTGCATAGAGCAATCTCTTTCAAATAGGTGGACAGATCCCTTAGCACCAAATCCAAAAACTTGTATCTCTATATGTCGAGCGTTGGTGATAAATTTCTCAATAAAAATATCTCCATTACCAAAAGATTTTGCAGCAAGATTACTAGTTTTTTCAATTGCACTAGCTAGGTCTTTAAAGTTTTGGACGACGCTCATGCCTATCCCCCCACCACCAGCACTTGATTTTACAAGTAAAGGGTAACCTATAGCTTCACATTTTGTCTTAAGTTGTTCATCGCTTAATTTGTGAACATTATTTATACCCGGACATATAGGTATATTGGAATTTAGGGCTAATTCACGAGCAATATCCTTATTTCCCATTGATTTTATTGATTTTGGTTTTGGGCCAATCCATGTGATACCTCTGTCTATCACCTCTTGAGCAAAAGTGTCGTTTTCTGATAAAAAACCAAAACCAGGATGAATAGCATCCACATTTGATTTTGTAGCTATTTCTAAAATCTTATTGTAAGAAAGATAACTTTCCTGAGCTTTACTAGGTCCTATATGATAAGACTCGTCAGATAATCTTACATGCTTTGAATTCTTATCTGCATCTGAATAAACAGCAACTGATTTGTGACCTAATATTTTACAACTTTTTATAATTCTATTTGCTATTTCACCGCGATTAGCAATTAAAATTTTTTTCATTTCTTATCAACGATATAAGGCATTTTAGTATGATTGCCATTTGAAGTTTTTTGTGGATTTTTTTTATCAGAGGAAATTTTTTCTCTCAGAGCCTTTAAGATTTCTACAGCATTAGGAGTGTCAGAATGGACACAAATTGTTTCACATCCTACAACCACATCATTTCCTTGAACAGTTTTAACTTTATTTTCATTCATTGCTCTTAAACAACGCTCCACAGCTCTATCAGTTGGATAATATTTATTTCGACCCTTGGCGATAACCAAATAACCTGTTTCATCATATTCCAAGTCAGAGTAAAATTCTCCGTAAAATTTTATTCCTCTTTCTTTGTATACTTTTTCGTGAAAGGTATTAACCATTCCGAAAATACCAACATTAAAAATTTCAGCTGCGTCAGCAATTCCATGAGCCACATCTTCCTCTTTCGCGGAGACACCATATAAAGATCCATGAGGTTTGATATGGTTTAATGGCATTTTATACTCATCCAGAAAGGCTTTGATCGCACCAGTTTGATACATCACAAGATTTTTGATTTCCTCACGTTTCATTTTCATTGGCCTTCTTCCAAACCCCACTAAGTCAGGATAGGCGGGGTGCGATCCAACTTTCACATCATATTTTTTTGCAAGCTCGACAGTTTTCCTCATTGTGTTTGGGTCTGAGGCGTGAAACCCACAGGCTACATTAGCAGCATCTATGTAAGGCATTATTTCTTCGTCATCTGCGAAGGAGTAAATACCAAAACCCTCACCCATATCGCAATTCAAATCGACCATGAATAATAAATTCCTCTCGTTTATAATTTACAGAAAATCAGGCTTTTATGTGAAAATCTTTTCCACATGATGGAACAATTTTGCTTATATTTTTCAGAATATAGGTATTATTATAGATACTTATATGACTCAAGAGCTTCATTATAATCAGATACCAATAGATTTTGGTGATATTAGAGACTTCGTTTATAATCCTGACTTTATGGATCCTAACCAACCTCTTGGTGAAAGTGTATACAGAAATTGGAAAAGTGATAGACCACTTCCTTGGACTATCGGTTATGCAAGTTCTTACGCAGGTAATCTATGGAGAAAAGGTGTGATGGAAAGATTGTGTGGTGACTATTTACCAAAAATGAAAGCAGCAGGTATTCTTAACGATATCGTTGTTACACAATCTAACCTAAAAGACGCGGTTCAAATTCAACAAATGAGACAGTTAACTGATCAAGGAGTTGATGGATTAATAGTCTGTTGCTCAAATCCTGTTGCATTAAATCCAACTATTGAGTATGCGTACGGAAAAGGTGTTCCTACTGCATCTATGACAGGATACTTAACTTCAGAATATGCTATCAGTACATCTGTTAACTACAAATTAACCGGATATTATATTGCACAATGGTTAGCAGAAACTATTGGTGGTGAAGGTAATGTTGTTGTTATGGAAGGAATTCCTGGAACATCAGCATCTGACTCACAGCACCAAGGTATGCTAGATGGATTTGCAGAATATCCAGACATTACTGTTGTTGCTGAAATTGCACACATGTGGACACCACAAATTGCTCAAGCTGAACTTCAAAAATGGTTATCAGCTAACACAACTCAAGTTGACGGATTTGCTGTTCAGTCTTCAGGAGAGTCCGGAGCCCTTAACGCTCTAGAATCATCTGGAAGACCAATGGTGCCTATGGCTTTGGGTGGAGAAATTGGTGCATTCTGCTATTGGAGAAATAATCCAGACTTTATCGACAGAGCGATCTATGCATGGCCTCCTGGAGATGATGCAGAGTTTGCGATGAATGTTCTTTTAAGAACTATGTATGGTCAGGGTCTTAAAATCCAGTCTATCTTAGTTCCTCCATATGAAGAAGATGTTGAGACTATTCAGTCTTTTGTTCCTGAAGATTGTGACAGAAACTCAAGTGAGTTTAGAACTGTTGGAATTGAAAACTGGGCTAGTGATGAATACTTAAATAATTTCTTCGATCGTGGAGAAGCATTACTTTAATTTAAGTAATTAATGAATGAAGAAAAAACTTTTGACAGTGCCCCAAACGGGAATGGGGCACAGTCTAACTCCTCTAAGGTCGGAGGAGATATTTATGTTCAAGATGCATCAAAGTCCTTTGGTGTTACAAAAGCCCTAAACGGTGTAAATTTCAAAGCTAACTTTGGTGAAATACACGCCATTGTTGGTGGTAATGGATGTGGTAAGAGCACATTGGCAAAGGTTATTTCAGGAGTTTTACCTTTGGACAAAGGAAAGGTCTCTATTATGGGGCATTCACCCAATTCCCCAATTGAAGCTCAAAGAATTGGTATCGCAACAGTTTTTCAAGAAGTGATGATAGCTGAAGAGGCTACTGTTTATGAAAATTTATTTATTGGATATGACTTTTTTTTTGGAAAAAAATTAGCACATCGAGATAGGGTCGAAAAAGCTGCCTCTATAATGTTAGAGCTATCCGGTGAATTTGTCGATCCATATACAATAGCAAGTCAATTATCGCTTGGTATGAAAGCTTGGATAACAATTGGTAGAGCATTTTTAAGAAATCCTAAAGTACTAATTTTAGATGAGTCATCAGCTGCTCTCGATTTTGACTCTACAGAAAGACTTTTTGCAAAAATGAGAACATTAAGAGATCAAGGTGCAGCAATCTTTATTGTAACTCACAGAATTGCAGAGCTAGTTAGAATAAGCGATAGAGCAACAGTTATGAGAGATGGGGTTGATGTTGGAGTTTTAGCAGGAGAAGAAATTACTGAAAAAAATCTTCTCGGACTTATGACAGGTGATAAAAAATTTTCTACAGCATCAGAAATAAAAGCTACACCTCCAGACTCAATCTCAGATGAAATAGTTTTGTCTGCTAAAGATTTAAAAGTTTGGGAAAATGGAGATGTTATTAACTTTGATCTTCCAAAAGGTGAGATACTTGGAGTCACAGGACTTGATGGGCAAGGACAAGATAATTTTGTTAAGGCTCTTGCAGGTATCGATCAACCACTTAGCGGAGAAGTAATTGTTAAACAGTCTGATGAGGAAAGAGAGAGAACCAAGAAAGATTACACTACTGTGAATAGCTTGTTAGATGCCAAGAAAAGTGGAGTTGGATATGTATCTGGAGATAGAAAAAAAGAGGGTATTTTTCCTAACATGAGCATATATGAAAATATGGTCATACCCTTATATAAAGGAAAACAAGCTAAAACATCAGGTGGATTTATTGGTTTTATTAAATGGATGGAATTAAACGGTATTTTTGATTGGGAAGTAGAAAGATTGAGTATTAAGACAGGTCCAAAGAATAATCTAATTACCTCATTGAGTGGGGGAAATCAGCAAAAAGTCATGATTGCCAGAGCTTTCACAACAACTCCAAAGATACTGATACTTAACGATCCAGCGCGAGGTATTGATGTTGGCGCAAAACGAGACTTATATAAACACTTAAGAATTTTTGTAAATGAAGGTGGTACAGCGATATTTCTATCAAGTGAACTCGAGGAATTTATAGGATTATGTCATCGAGTTTTAGTTTTTAGAGATGGGAGCATATTTGAGACCTTTGAGAAAGAGGATATTAATCCAAATACTATTCTTGAAGGAATGTTTGGTCATACTCAAAAGAAATCTAATGATAATAATTTATCAAGTACGCAAAATTCAAATCAAAAAGCTAATACTAATGCAGAAATTCAAAAAAAAATTATTAAACCGACTGTGCCTACAAATGTCAAAGTAGTAGATTTTACAGATAAACCTAAGAGCAAAGAAAAAATTAAAGTTAAATATTTTTAAATTCAATGGTTCAAGAATATAAAAATACAGATTTAGATTTATTTCAAAAAATAGATTTAACCAATCCTAAAGATGAGTTATTAAAAAAAAACAAGGTAGGATCATCGCAACAAGAAAACAATAATATAAAAT
>LUMB01000082.1_pt1 | contig 12689 bp, 12 predicted proteins | sample 730021 | NCBI WGS metagenome assembly LUMB01 (sample SAMN03860274, study PRJNA289734) | marine metagenome | biome: seawater column; feature: ocean; material: water; isolation source: Red Sea water column Station 91 - depth 25m | place: Saudi Arabia: Red Sea | collected 2011-10-15 | depth 25 m
TCCTATGGTTTACTTCGCACAATTTAATTTAAACTCAGATGCAATTGCAATGGTTACAGCTAGTCATAATGAAAATGGTTGGACAGGTGTAAAAATGGGTATCAAAAAAGGACTTACTCATGCACCTGAAGAAATGAAAGAACTAAAAAATATTACTCTCAATCAAAAATTTATTAATGGTGAAGGAAATATGAAAAAAATTGATGGTTTCCAAGCTATTTATAAAAATGATTTGATAACAAAAAACTCATTAAATAAAAAAATTAAAGCAGTTGTTGCGTGTGGTAACGGAACAGCTGGAATATTCGCACCTGAAATTTTAAGAGGTATTGGGTGTGAGGTTATTGAACTTGATTGCAACCTTGATTGGACTTTTCCAAAATATAATCCAAATCCTGAAGATTTGGAAATGTTACATGCAATTTCATCAGCTGTTAAAGAAAATAATGCTGATATTGGATTTGGTTTTGATGGAGATGGAGATAGAGTTGGGGTTATTGATGATAAAGGTAATGAAATCTTTTCAGATAAAATAGGGCTATTAATAGCTAGAAATCTTTCAAAAGATCATAAAAATAGTAAATTTGTTGTTGATGTAAAATCGACAGGACTTTATTCAAATGACAGAATATTAAATGAGAATAAATGTGAAACAATTTATTGGAAAACTGGTCATTCTCATATCAAAAGAAAAGTAAATACCGATAACGCCTTAGCAGGATTTGAAAAAAGTGGTCATTTCTTTTTTAATAAACCTTTGGGATATGGCTATGATGATGGAATTAATTCAGCAATACAGGTCTGTAAGTTACTCGATAAAAATAACAAAAAAATGAGTGAAATACTTGGTGAATTGCCAACAACATATCAAAGCCCGACTATGGCTCCTTATTGCAAAGATAGTGAAAAATATGATGTAGTTGAAAATTTAGTTAAAGAAATAACAAATATTAAAGAAAATAAAACTAAAGTAGATGATCAAGAAATTAGAGAAATATTAACTGTTAATGGAGTAAGATTTTCTTTTGATGATGGGTCTTGGGGATTAATAAGAGCATCTTCTAATAAACCCTCTTTAGTTGTAGTTACTGAAAGTCCAACCTCTGAAGATAGAAAAAAGAAGATTTTTGACTTTATTGATAATCTTCTTCAACAAACTGGTAAGGTTGGGGATTATGATCAAAAAATTTAAAATTCAACTATAAAGAGTTAAGAAAAAATTAGAGAATCGATTAATATGTAACTGAGGTGGCGGAGGGAGACTGAAACCACCTCGTCTCCTAGGTCACTAAAAATCTATATAGAAATAAAGTACCAATAACATAAAGAAAAACACCAAATAATCTTTGTGTTTTAACTCTATCCAGATCTTGAACTGTTTTTGCCCCAATCCTTGCCATGAATGTGGTTATTGGAACAAAAATTATAAATGCAGGTATATTAATAAATCCAATACTGAGTGGGATATCGGCTTTTAACATCAAGCCAGATGTAAAAAATCCAATTGATCCAAATAAAGCTATTATAAATCCAATGGCTGCAGAGCTTCCTATTGCTAAGTTAATAGGATAACCAAAGTATCTTAATATAGGAACATTCATCATAGCTCCTGTTATACCCATAGGAGCAGATATTAATCCTGACAAAAATCCAAATATTATTCTTGGGAAAATATTAAATTTTTTCTTAATTTTTTTTTTCTTTTCACTTTGTAATAACAAGTAGGCTCCAAAAAAGAAAACAACAGCAGAAAAAAAGAATAATAATGTTTTAGTATTCATCAATGCTGCCATCAATGTTCCAGAGAAAACACCAATAATTACAAATGTCCCATAATTTTTAATTATATTAAAATCAACTGCATTATATTTTCTATGAGTTAATACTGAAGCTGTAGCAGTTAAAATTGTTATTGAGAAAGCTGTCCCTACAGATAAATGCATTAAATAATCTTTATCTACATTAAATGCTTCAAATACAAAAAATAAAAATGGAACTGAAATTAATCCTCCACCGATACCAAAAAAACCTGCAAAAAAACCAACCGGAACAGCGGCTGCCATCATTAAAAAAATAAAATAAATATTATTAATCTCTAAAAGAGTATTATTCAATTTGCCCTGCCGATATACTTTGTGGATTAAACTTTACTTTATCCATTATGTGATCAATTTTCTTAACATCGGCATCTCTTACACACATATTTTCACTTAAATATCTTTTCCAAAAACTTGAACCTGTTTGACCGTGAAATAGACCAAGAGTATGTCTCATGATTTGATTTAATCTTGTACCCTTTTTAATTTCTTCTTTTACATACTCAATTAGTTTCTCAACAACTTCTTGTCTTGTCAAAACTTCACTATTATTAAAAATTTGATTCTCGATATCTGCTAACATGTAAGGGGAATGATAAATTGACCTTCCAATCATAACACCATCTACATTATCCAAATGTTCTTTGATTTGATCAGTAGACGTTATACCTCCATTAATTATTATTTCTAAATCTTGAAAATCTTTTTTTAATCTATTTACGTATTCATATTTCAAAGGTGGAATGTTTAAATTTTGTTTAGGTGTAAATTTTCCTAACATTGCTTTTCTGGCATGGATTATAAAAGTTTTAACACCTGTTTCTTTTAAAATATTTATAAAATTATATAAATTTTCATATTGATCCACATTATCATATCCAATTCTAGTTTTGACTGTTACAGGAAGAGAAGTTTTTGAAATCATTTCACTTAGACAATCAGCTACAAGATTAGGTTCTTGAATTAAACAAGCGCCAAATTTATTTTTTTGAACTTTTTTACTTGGACAGCCTAAATTTAAATTTATTTCATCATAACCAAATTCTTCACCTAAATATGCTGCATTTCCTAATAATTTTGGAGAAGAACCCCCAAGTTGCAGAGCAACAGGTTTTTCCCTCATATCAAATTCTAATAGTTTCTTTTTATCTCCTCTATCAATAGCTTCTGAAACAATCATTTCAGTATAGAGAAGAACGTTTTTACTAATTAGTCTTAAGAAAAATCTTTCGTGTTTGTCTGTGCAGTCCATCATAGGAGCAACAGAAACAGTTCTATTTAATCTGGACATATTTTTTGAGTTTACTTGATATATTAATTTTCTTTTCGTTTACATACTCTTGATGATTTTGCTCAATTTTTGCAAGTTCGTATTTATAATTAACCATTATTCCAAATGATCTTTTAAAACCAACATCGGAAACATTGGCATTAATTACGATATCATCAATTTCAGCTCCATTTTTTAAATGGAACCTACAAACATCATTAATTGGAAAGCCTAGATCATTTTTTTGTACAGCCAAGTAATTTAATGCAAGTTTTGTCAGTAAATCTTTATTATCTATAAATTTTCTATCTCCAATTTTAAGATCTAATGATTTTAAAAACTCAACTTTTACAAAATTATCTTTTTGAACTATCTCACTTATTTTCTCATTTTCTGATGATTTTACCCAATCAGCAAAACCTTGCATTGGTGACAAGGTCCCAAAATTTTTTACTTCGGGTAACTCTTCTTGTAACTCGTAAACTACTCTTTTAATTAAGAAGTTCCCAAGTGTAACTCTTGATAGTCCTTCTTGACAGTTACTAATTGAATAAAAAGTTGCTGTATCATAATCTTCTTTTTTTCCATCATTCGGTCTTGTCAATTCTTGAATAGATTTCGCTAAACCTTTGGTTAATGCAATCTCAACAAAAATTATTGGCTCATCTTCTAATGCTGGATGAAAATATGCAAAAAATCTTCTATTTTCACCTAATCTAATTTTCAATTCATTCATATCCTTCATTGAATGAACTTTTTCATATTTTAATAATTTTTCTAATATTGCTGCTTTTGTGTCCCAGGTTATTTTTCTTAATTTTAAAAATCCAGGATTGAACCAATTTTTAAAAATATCAATCAAATCATAATCTAATTCTTTTAATTCAGGATTTTTTATTAAAAACATTTGTAGATCTTCTCTTAACGAGACAATCTCTGCCGTTCCATTTGGTGCCATGTTTAATCTTACAAACAATTCTTTTCTAGTTCCTGATGTAATTCTTGATAAATTTAAAATTGATCTACTATTTTTATTTTCTGTATAGTCTTTTATGGCATTATCAATATTTGCTGTATCAGGTTTATATTTTTCATTTACTTGAAGTAAGAATTTTAATTTATCTTCGTGAGATAAATTATGATATCTAAAAAGAATATCTCTTGCTAATGTAATTCCAAATGCTGCTCCTTTAGATGATAAAAGATCATCACATAGCTCGATCAAATCTCTTTTTTTAGAGAATTTTTTTAATGATTTTTTCTCTAAAATTTTTTGACCAGCATCAGCAATCGTCTCGAATATTCTTTTTATATTTAACATGGTGTTTTTTATATATTAAAAACCTAAACTTTTACCCATTATTTTATCTGGTAACCAAGTCACAATCTCAGGAAAAATACACAAAATAAGTATAGCTAAAGCCATAATTATCATAAATGGAATAGATCCCTTTAAAATTTCCGAAAGACTAACATCTGGTGTTATGCCTTTGATTATATATAGGTTTAATCCAACGGGTGGGGTAATAAGACCAATTTCCATATTAATTGTAAATACAATTGCAAACCAGTACGGATCAAATCCCAGTTGAGTTATAACCGGCAATAATATTGCGGAAGTCATAACAATCACGGCAACTGGAGGTAAAAAGAAACCTGCAATCAACAGAAATATATTTATTAAAATAAATACCACCCATTTATTAGAGCTCATCTCCACCATGCTTTGAGCTAAGGATTGAGTTACATAAAGTTGTGATAATGTGAAAGCAAAAAGATAAGAAGCTGCGATGATAAACATTATCATCACACTTTCTTTCATTGAAACTTTAACAATATTCCATATTTTTTTTGGTTGGTAAATTTTGTATACAACTGCAATCAAAACAAAAACTAAAAAGGCTCCAACTCCTGAAGCTTCTGATGGAGTAGCAACACCACCATATAAAACATATAAAACACCAGCAATGATCGCTAAGAAAGGAAGTATCCTTGGTAGAACTTCAATTTTTTCTTTGAAAGTTGGAGGTGTTCTATTCTTTAGAGCTTTAGCAGAGTCTTTATCAATAAAGTAACTGTGTATCAGTGCCCAGATAGCGAACATACCTGCAAGCATAAATCCTGGTATCAATCCGCTTAAAAATAATCTTCCAATAGATGTTCCAGTTGCAATTCCATAAACAATTAAAACAATACTTGGAGGAATTAATACTCCTAAAGTTCCGCCGGCTGCTATAGTTCCTGTTGCAATTTGATCTGAATATCCTCTTTTTCTCATTTCAGGAATTCCCATGGTACCAATTGCAGCACAGGTTGCGGGACTTGATCCACTTAGTGCAGCAAAAATTGAACAAGCTCCTATATTAGAAATAACTAAACCTCCAGGTACTCTCCATAGCCATCTATCCAATCCTGTATATAAATCTTTTCCTGCTGGAGAATTAGCAACTGCCATTCCCATTAATATAAACATTGGTATAGAAAGTAGGACAAACGAATTTAATCCTGCATAGAAAGTTTCAGCAAAAACATCTAACATTTGAAAACCTTCGAAAGCAACTAAAAGAGCTATTGATACAAAGCTTAAACCAAAAGCAATTGGTATTCCGGAAAATAAAACTATTAAAGTAAAAACAGCAACGATTATTGCAATTGTTAATGGATCCATTAGCTTGCATCCCTTTCGTCTGTAAGTTTAATAATCTCTGCAATATATTGTAAAATCATTAATGCAGCACCTATCATCATTGAAGAATATGGTACCCACAAAGGAGGATCCCAAACAGTTCCTGTTGAGTAATTTTTAGTAAACGCTTCCTCAACCATTAAAAAACCAAAATAGAATAAAATTAAGAAGAATAATAAACTGACTAACGAAGTGAAAATTTTAAGTCTTAAAATATTTTTTTTTGATAGAAAATCATAAATCCACTCCATGCTAACATGAGCTTTTTCGCTTAAAACATATGCACTACCTATAAATGTTGAAGCAACTAGAAGCATTGTGACAAGTTCAGTTTGCCATGTTATTGCTCTTTGAAAAAAGTATCTTTCAAAAACTAATTCAACAATGACAAGAATTGATAAAAGTAAAGCTAGAACAGCAAAAGCGCCACAAGCTCTTGCGACGTAATCACAGAATTTTAAGTATTTTTCTTTCATAAAAAAACCCCTACTTATACTGAATAAATAGGGGTTCTTTATATATTATTTTATTTAACTGCTAAAGCCATTTCCATTAGCTTATCGCCACCTGGAACTTTTTCAGCAAAAGCTTTGTGAGATGATTTTATTGCAATATCAACCCATGCAGCATGATCATCAGCATCCATATACACTAATTTAACACCTGCAGCTTTGTATGCTTCCTCAAACTTTTTATCTAAGTTTTCTACTTGAGCTGTCATATATTTTTCAGCAACTTTTCCTGCTTTCATCAAAGCCACTTGTTGGCTAGAATTTAAAGCATTGTAGCTTTTCTTAGACATTAAAATTGGCTCATACATAAACCATAAACCAAATTTTCCTGGAGGAGTTGCGCATTTTACTTGTTCGTAAATTTTGTAACTCACAAAACTTCCTGAACTAGTATTTGCACCTGTTAATACACCAGTTTGTAATCCAGTATAAATTTCAGATGATGGCATACTTTGAATACCTGCACCAGCAGCTTCTAACATTTGGTTGAAAGCTTTTCCTGCAGCTCTCATCACTTGTCCTTTAGCATCACTTGGATTCTTGATACATTTAGTTTTTGATGCGAAACCACCACCTAACCATGCATCAGATAGTACTACAACACCAGCATCACTGATTATTTTTTTAATCTCAGTCATCATTGGACCTTTATTAAATCTCAATGCATGCTCATGATTTTTTACAGTTCCTGGCATTAACGTAGCATCAAACTCTGGATGAAATTTTGATGCATAAGCTAATGGGAAAGCAGAAATATCTAATTGACCTGTAGTCATAGGCTTCCACTGTTCTTTTGGCTTATAAAGTGACTTAGCTGGATAAATTCTAATTTCTAAATCAACGTTTGCTTTTTTTACTTCATCAGCAATAATTTGTACCATTTCATGACGTGGGTCAAAAGAGCCATCAGCTCTTGGTGTTCCTGGCCATTGGTGACTTGCTTTTAATGTAACTGCATATGCAGATCCTACTATTGAAAAAGCTATAATTATTGAAGACAAATATAATGTTATTTTTCTTAACATAGTTTTCCCCTTTTTATTTATAATGATGATATTAAATTGAACTTGAGCAGAAGAGTCAATATAAGGAAATGACGTACTTATTATGGATGGTCCTTTAAAAAATTTATTAGTTGTTGATCTTACTAGGGTTTTAGTAGGTCCATACTGTACAATGATTTTATCTGATCTCGGTGCACGTGTAATTAAAGTAGAAGCACCAGAAATTGGTGATGATTCAAGAAAGTTTGGACCTTTTGTAAAAGACTATTCAGCATATTTTATGTCACTGAATAGAGGAAAAGAGAGTATTGCTCTTAATTTAAAAAATGAAGATGATAAAAAAATCTTTGATAAAATTTTAGCAAAAGCAGATATTTTAGTAGAAAATTTTAAACCAGGTACTTTAGAAAAATGGGGATATGGTTGGAAAGATGTAAGCAAAAAATATCCAAAATTAATATATGCATCTGCATCTGGTTTTGGTCAAACTGGACCTTTAAAAGAATTACCAGCTTATGACATGGTAGTTCAAGGAATGGGTGGACTGATGAGTGTTACAGGTCACCCAAATAGTGAACCAACAAGAGTTGGAACATCAATTGGTGATATTACAGCAGGCCTATTTACAGCAATTGGAATTAATGCAGCTTTGTATGATAGACAAAAAACAGGTAAGGGAATGTTTATAGATGTTTCAATGTTAGACTGCCAAATTGCGATTTTAGAAAATGCAATTGCAAGATATTTATCTAAAAATGAAATTCCTAAACCGATGGGATCTAGACATCCTTCAATCGCTCCGTTTGAAGCATTCAAAACTAAAGATAGTTATATAATCATTGCTGCAGGTAACGATAAATTATATGAAAAACTTTGTGAAGTATTAGGAATACCTGAAATGGTCAGTGATAAAAGATTTAATACTAATTCACTCAGATGTGAAAATATGAATGAACTAAAATCAATTTTTGAAGATAAACTTTCTTCAAAAAATACTTCTGAATGGGTAAGTGAAATGGAAAAATTAAAGATACCTTGCGGACCAATATTTAATATTAAAGAAGCGGTAGAAAATCCTCAAGTCGAAGCAAGAAACATGATTGTTAAAGCTTATCATAAAGTGGTTGGTGATTTTAGATTAGCAGGTAATCCAATAAAAATGTCTTCATACGAAGATAAAAGTACTAGAGGGGAAATTCCTGATCTTGATGAACACAGGGAACAGATATTAAAAGAGTTTTCTTAATTAAGAATTATTTTCTTCGTTGCTTACGTTATCTGAAACTTGTTCTTCTGCTTCTGAAACTTGATCTAATGAAACGTCATCACTTTCTTCAGCTTCACTTGGAGCTTCTACATTAACATCAGGTTGTGTTGACGGTGATAGTTCAGCAAGATCTTCTTTTGAAACTTGAATTTTTTCAGGGATTTTTCTAGCTCTTTTCGAAGGAAGAATTGGTACTCCACTTTTTGAAATTTCACCTTTGTACAAATTCTCAAAATCATCTCCAATGTCTTCATCCTCTTCAGCAGTATCATCAATTTGCTCTACATGTTTTCTAAGTTTGTAAACTGCAGCTTCAGTTAAATCTGGAACTTTAATTGTCTCTTCAGCTATTTCTCTTAAAGCAATAACTGTGTGTTTATCGTTATCTCTGTCTAATGTAGGTTCAATTCCTGAATTAAGTTGGGTAGCTCTTTCTTTAGCAACCAAAACTAATTCATAAGGGCTATCTACTTTATCTATACAGTCTTCAACGGTAACTCTTGCCATGGGCGATTAGATATACTCCAAGATCAACAAAATCAAGTATTTTTACACTAAAATTGGATTTAATTTTTTTCTAACTAAAAAAAGAAGAATAAAAGAAATAAGTATATAAAGTGCAGATATTATAGCAATTTTCTCAATTGAAAATCCGATATCAATTAAAATACCAAAAAGAGCAGTTCCGAAAGCTGTTGAAAAAACCATGAGAGCAGTAGTTAAGGCTTTAATAGATCCAATATGCTTTACACCATAAACTTCAGCCCAAGTAGAAGATCCCAAAACGTTTGCCAAACCATTTGATATTCCAATTAAACCTAAAAATATAAATGCAGTAAATTGTGCATCAAAATAAATAATTACAAAAGTTGATAAAAATAAAGGAATATTCATAAAAATTAAAAGTTTTCGACTTGTGAATTTATCAATTAAGAAACCAGATATTAAAAGTGTAATTACTGAAAATACTGAATAAGACATAAAAGACTGGGCAATTACAAATGGTCCCCAATTTTTTGATTCAGTAATAAATGATTGATAAACAAATACACCTGTTGCTATCCAAGGCATGGCCAACATATTCATACTTACTATATAAAATTTATAATCTTTTATTACTTCAATTCTTTTCCATTGCTTAATATTTTCCTCTTTAAATTCTTCACCTTCAGTGCTTTCTCTCGTATCAAGTTTAACAGTTCGAACTAAAAAGAATGATGCAATCGGTAAAAATATTAAAATTAATAAAGCAATTACTGTCCAAATATTTTGCCAAGTTGTTAATGACAACAAAAATACCATTAAAACAGGTAAAATAAATTCAGCACTAGATAAACCAAACCAGCAAATACTTAATGCCCTACCCCTTGATTTTGTGAAATATCTTGAAACTGTTGTTGTTGCAGTATGAGACATCATTCCTTGTCCTGAAAACCTCATTAAGAAAATTGCTATGAATAAAAAAACTATAGATGAAATTTTTGAAAAGAAAAAACAAGAAAAAGATAAAAGTAATGTTACATAGATTGCAAATCGGAAAATATTTATATCATCAATTTTCTTTCCAACCCATATAAGTAGTAAACTACTGCACAATGTTGCAGATGCATATATTGAGCCAAATTGTCCATGAGTTATCGATAGTGTCTCTCTTATACTTGTATTGAATATTCCAAGAAAAAAACTCTGTCCAAAGCTTGAAAAAAATGTAAATATAAATCCAAATACAATTACTTTTAAACTTAAATTTTTAAACATAAAAAAATATGACTTCTAAAGTTGCTTTCATAGGTCTTGGTGTAATGGGTTATCCAATGGCAGGATATATATCAAAAGCAGGACATAATGTAACTGTTTTTAACAGAACAAAATCAAAAGCAGAAAAATGGATTGGTGAATACAAAGGTAATATGGCTGATACACCATCTGAAGCTGCTAAAGATGCTGATTTTATTTTTACGTGTGTTGGAAATGATGACGATTTAAGACAAGTCTCTTTAGGAGAACATGGTTTATTTCATAATGCTAAAGAAGGATGCGTATATATAGATAATTCAACAGTGTCTGCTGAAATTTCTAGAGAACTTTATAAAGCTGCAAAAGATAAAGGATTTGGTTTTTTAGATGCTCCTATATCTAAAACTATGGTAGCTGATAAATTTGATTACGGATTTGCTGTAGATTGGATGAGAAAAGATTTAAAAATTTGCATTGAAGAAGCAAAAAGAAATGGTTCACCTGTACCAGTAACTGAAATTGTTGATGGTTATTATGCAGAAGTTCAAAAAATGGGTGGAAACCGTTGGGATAGCTCAAGTTTAATAGCTAGATTAAAAAAGAAAAAATAATTGTGTCTACCACTGTTCCCTACTACGAGGATTTTTCCGAAATAAAAAAGAAAATTTGGTTAATGTTAACTGATGCAGTAACTAATAGATCGTCTCCTTTTAGAATACCTGTATTTTCATGTGGAAGTGAGAAAGATATTGAAAGTAGAATTGTTGTTCTTAGAAAATCAGATGAACAAAATAATTTAGTTCAATTCCACAGTGATATTAGATCTGATAAAATTAAAATATTAGAAAAAAACCCAAATTCATCGATGTTATTTTACGATAAAGATGAAAAAATACAGGTTAGATTAAAAGTTGAAGCAATTATCAATCACAATAATGATATAACAAAACAATCTTGGGAAAAAACTCAACATATAAGTCGTAAATGTTACTTAGTAGATAATGGACCAGGTACAGAGTCTGATATTCCAACATCTGGTTTAAAACCTGAGTTAGATAATTTTGATTATACAAAAGAACAAAGTGAAGAAGGATATAAAAACTTTACAGTTATACAGTGTAAAATTAAATCTATAGAATGGTTATATTTAGCAGCAAAAGGTCATCGAAGAGCTAGATTTGACATTGATAATAGTAAAGATACTTGGTTGGTACCATAATGAAAAAATATGAAGCTATGGTTTTGTCCATTTACTATTGCTGGAGCTGCCATCGGAGTAACTTCTAAAAAATTTAAAAAATGGCAATCTACTTTTTTGGATAATTTATCAACCTCAATAAAGTTACATAATATAGGTAAATTAATAGTAATTAATCATGAAGATTGTGGAGCAGCTAAAATAGTAAATGGGGGGAAAAAATTTAATTCAGTTATAGAAAAGAAAATACATAACGATTCATTTAAAAAAATTAAACTAATTTTAAATAAAAGATTTCCTAAATTAAAACTATCTTTTAAAATATTATCACTAAGAAATTAGGTTCTTTAACTAAAAATATCTTGTATCTTCAAAGACTTGCTTGGAAGTATTTTTTTAAGATCTTTTCTTTTGTATTTACTTAACCTTTCATAAAATTCATCCAAAGTCATACCAAAAGTATTTTTAAAAGTAGTCTGCCAATTCCAGCCTGAAGGTTGTTTAGCCCTTTGTATCCAGAATTCTCTAAAAACTAATTCAAATGCTTTTTCTTCAGAAATATTATTTTTTTTTAATTCGTTAACTAATGCCAGTACTATGAATGCAGAGCCAGCATAATTGCTATCAAATCCATTTTTTTGTGGTGATGTCTTATGTTTTTCGTATAAATGAGGTTCTTTATTAACCTTTTTAATGCTCCATCTTTTACTCTCTTTAATGTCGCTCTTTAAAAGATCTTTTTTATAATATTGCCTTGAATAGATCTCTTCTAAAACTTTAGCACCTCCCTCGACCAACCATTTTGCACTGTTTTCAGACAGACACCTATCTCTATGAGAAAGTGCGATTTGATAAACATGAAAATACTCATGAACAATAACAGTGTAAGTACGAATTTTATTAATTGAACTTGTATAATCTTGTGGAAATATATCTAGTTGCATCCATGGTTCAGGTGAATTGCATCCTTCAATACCTGAGTATTTCATATTAGCACGCTTTTCTGGAAAAGGATTTTTTGTGCTTTGCCATGCATAGATATCCATATTATAGCCCTGTTTCATGTTTGTTAATTTCATATTATTCTTTACCCAATTGTTAGTATTCTCATTTATAGGCATAACTTCTTGAACAATATTCATTATATTTTTGAATTCAGTAACCCATTTCTCTGGTAAATTTTCATGCAGGTTATATT
>LUMB01000136.1_pt1 | contig 12674 bp, 17 predicted proteins | sample 730021 | NCBI WGS metagenome assembly LUMB01 (sample SAMN03860274, study PRJNA289734) | marine metagenome | biome: seawater column; feature: ocean; material: water; isolation source: Red Sea water column Station 91 - depth 25m | place: Saudi Arabia: Red Sea | collected 2011-10-15 | depth 25 m
GGACACTTGTACGTGGCTTCTTACGAAGCAGGTACTTATTAATTTAATACTAGATATGGGTTATGACAGAATTTTTTTAACTTCTTTTTTCCACTCTTCTAGGTTTTCAAGTAAAGAATCACCCGAATCATAGGAGTGATCATCAGTAGGAAACTCTTTATTTTCGATGTCTTTTTTGAAATTTTTCATTGTTTCAACGACTTTGTCATATTGGTTGTCATACCTTTTCACAAATTTTGCATCTATATACTCTTTAGATTTCATACCAAGAAGATCATGATAAACAAGTACTTGTCCATCGACATGTACCCCGGCACCTATCCCAATTGTAGGAATAGAAACTTGTTCAGTTATAGTTTGAGCAACTACCTTCGGGACTCCTTCTAGGACAAAAGAAAAGCATCCTGATGAATCTAAGAGGATTGCGTCTTCCAATAATTCTTTTGCGAGTTCTAAGGTTTTTCCTTGAATTTTGTATCCACCCATTACATTTTTAGATTGTGGTGTCAATCCGAGGTGACCCATTACAGGGATTTCGGCATTAATTAATGCTTTAATCATATTTTCTCTTTTTTTTCCACCCTCTATTTTTACAGCATCTGCTTTTCCTTCTTGAATAAACCTTGCTGCGTTCTTAATAGTCTCTTCCTCAGAAATGTGATAGCTCATGTATGGCATATCTGCTACAACAAGGGAATTTGGATTTGCTCTTGTAACTGCTTTAACATGATGAAGCATTTCGTCAACGGTAACTGAGAGAGTGTCGTCATAGCCTAAAACTACCTGGGCAAGTGAGTCTCCTACAAGAATAATATCTATTTCTGCATCAGATATTGCTTTTGAAGAAGGATAATCATAAGCAGTCATCATGGATATGACACGACTATTCTTTAATCCAATTATTAAATTTGTGCCATATTTTTAGTATGAGTAAAAGAAAGGAAAAAATGTATTTTAGAATAACAATTCCGGCTTTACAGGACGGAAAAAAAGACGAAGCTATTTCTTTTGTAAAAGACAAAGTAATGCCTGAATTTGATGGTACGCCTGGATTAATTTCAATGACGGCCGCAATAACTGGTGAGACTTCTGGAATAAATATGTCGGCTTATGAAAGCAAAGAGGCTAGTGATGCAGTTGCCGAAAAAGTTCAAGCAACTTTAGCTGACGCTGCTTCTTTCATGGCGGCACCACCAGTAATTTATGAAGGTGAAGCTGTTTTTGGAAAAGTGTATCAAAACATTAGTAAAGATGAGAAAAAGCCAGGTTACATGAGACTTGTAATTGGTGTTGCCAAGGAAACAGATTCTGTCTTAAATTTCTTAAAAGAAAAAGTTGAACCTATTTACGAAGATTCAGACGGACTTCAAATAACTGGTGCATTATTTGATGGTAATAGTGCGATCAGTTGGAATATATGGGATACACAAGAAGCTATGGACAGTGCTGTAGAAAAATTACAAGGGGCACTTGATAGTGAGTCAGAAAGTGATTTGTTTGATGGTACTACGATTGCCTACATGGGTCCTGTATACGCTGGTAAATTATTTGTCGATTTCAAAGAGGGTGAAACTCCAAATTAATTTTGATTAAAAAGAGTCCTCTAACGGAAACTTTTTTTTGTAAAATATTAAATATATGAGTTAACTAGGAGGAAGTTTGCTAACTACAAAAGAAGCACAACTTGGAAGTTTGATGGCGAGAATTGCAGCTATGGGAACTATTGTTCAATTTGCAATATTTGCATTACTTATAGGACCTGATCAGGTTGGATACAGTGAGCAATACGGAGGAATAGTTAATATTGTTGGGTTTGTACAAAGCTTTGCATTATTATTTACAATTTCTCTGACACAAAAGCTTTTTGGTGATAATAATCCTTATTTTAGAATTGTGAGCGCAATTACATTTGTTGCGGCAGTTGTACAATTAACGGGTTCATTAGCACCAACAGCTAATGCTAATAATGTATTTGAGACTGTTCTCAACGCTAATCAAGTATCAGAAATAGCAAATGTAGGACAACTTGCTACATTCATATTATTTGGTATCTGGGCATTATGTTTATTGAGTGCTGATGAAAATAATATGGTTCCGTCATGGGGTAAAATTTCTGGACAAGCTGCAGCTTACTTGGTAATTGCTGTCAGTATTGGCAATTTGTTTGGATTAGTCCCACAAGGAGCTGCTGTTCCAATATTTATATTGGGTGGCGTAATTTTATTTCCTGTGTTTACATTTGGAATAGGTGTAGCTTTTAGTTCATCTAACAATTAAAAATAAAAAAGGATCAGCAAGCTGGTCCTTTTTTATACTTACTTATATTTAAAATTTCTATACTTACGTATTATGAAAAATTTAAAATTTATTTTTCTACTACTATTATTTTCATGCATAAGTTTAGGAACATCAAACATGTCACAAAATACTGAAAAAGCTTATTTTGCCGGTGGATGTTTTTGGTGCATGGAACCACCATTTGAAGTACTTGATGGTGTACTTGAAGCAACCTCTGGATATATGGGTGGAGAGATAAAGAATCCAACTTATGAACAGGTTAGTATGGGTAATACTGGTCATGCAGAAGTTGTTGAGATAGAGTATGACCCAAATATTATTACATATAGTGAGCTCCTAGAAGTTTTTTGGAGAAACATAGATCCTACTGCATTAAATTATCAATTTGCAGATGTAGGATCACAGTACAGAACCGAAATATTTACGGTAGGTCCAGAACAAATGGAAGAAGCACTTAATTCTAAAGATGAGTTAGAAAAGTCAAACAAATTTGATAAGCCTATTGTTACTGCAATTACAGAAGCACCTGTGTTTTATATTGCCGAAGAATATCATCAAGATTTTTATAAGAAACAAAGTGCTCGTTATAAAATATATGCAGAAGCAAGTGGGAGAAAAGGCTTCTTAGAAGATACATGGGGAGACGAGTAACTTATCGATGAACAAAAAGATATGTGTCATTGGAAGTTCAAATATAGATCAATTTTCTTACATCTCTGAATTCCCTTCAAGTGGAGAAACCTTAATAGGTGATTCATTTGAAACTGGATTTGGTGGTAAAGGGGCAAATCAAGCAGTGATGGCTGGACTATTAGGTGCTGATGTCTACATGATTTCTTGCTTAGGAAATGATATTTTTGGAGATTCAACAATCAATAATTTTATTGAGAACAATGTAAATGTTGATCATATTCAAAGAGTAAAAGTATCAAGTGGTGTTGCTCCAATATGGGTAAATGCTAAGGGTGAAAATAAAATAATTGTTATTCCTGGAGCAAACAATGAGATTGACGCAAACAAAGCAAAAGCCTCTCTTCAAGAAATAGAAAATGTATCTTATCTTATCGGACAAGCTGAAATTCCAATGGATGTGAATCATGATGTATTTGATTATGCAAAACAAAATAATATAATTACAGTTTTTAATCCTGCTCCTGGAAAAATTTTAGAGAGTGCCTTTCTTAAAAATATTGACTGGCTTATTCCAAATGAAAATGAATTTCAAATAATTAGTGGATTGAATATGACAGATGAAAATATATTAGAATTCTCAAAAACAATTCCATGTAATCTACTTATCACATGTGGAGAACAAGGTGTTTTAGCTGTAGAAGATGATGAAATTATAAAATTTAAAGCACCAAAGGTCCACGCCATTGATACTACAGGTGCGGGAGATGCTTTTGTTGGTTCTTTTGTATATGCGTTATCGAAAGATTTAAAAGTTTATGACGCTATAAATTTGGCAATTGATAAAGCTAGTTTGTCTGTTACAAAAAGAGGAACTCAATCCTCATATTCTTCATCTGAATAGCTTTTATTGAACATCCAAAAGACTGTGTAGCTTAACGCGACTACAAATAAATATATATTAAAGTTTTCAATTTCATTTATTTCTAAACCAAAAACACCATCAACAAGGGCAACTGCAATTCTCAATACAATCCCACAACCAATTAGTCTTCCAAAACTAAATTTTTTTAAAAATGCGATTAGATTTCCAGAATCCATAATTAGATTATATCTTCAAACTTGATTCAAGAATGATCTTTGTTGCTTTGTTTACTGAATCTAAATAGTCTTCTTTTGAAAGTGCTTCTTGTCTATTTTGATCACCGTATACAACAAGTAAAGCTCCTGTTCTGATTCTTCTATAACTACCAACTACAAACAAAGTTGATACTTCCATTTCTGAACATAAAACACCGCCTTTAACCCAAGCATCCCATTTTTGATTTAATTCATAAGAAACAGGCATGGAGTCTGGATCATGTTGTCCATAAAATGAATCTTTTGATTGAACAACCCCAATATGATATGTTGATTTACTTTCAATTGCTGCAGCTTCTAGTGCTGAAACCATATCAGCTGATGGAACAGCAGGAAATTCTATAGGCATATATTGAGGTGATGTTCCTTCTTGACGTACAGCTCCATTTGCTATTACCAAATCACCAACTCTTGTATGTTCTTGCATTGCACCTGAGGTTCCTAATCGAACTAAAGTTTTTGCTCCAATATTTGCTAATTCTTCTATTGCTATCGCAGCAGAGGGACATCCTATTCCAGTTGAGGTTACGCTAACTGGTCGTCCTTTATAAGTTCCAGTAACTGTTTTATATTCTCGATTAAAAGCTATTTCTTTTGCATCATCAAAGTGTTTTGCAATAAAATCTACTCTTCCTGGATCGCCTGGAAGGATAACAAAATCAGCTATATCACCTTCTTTTAATTGAATATGGTATTGCCTTTCGCCATCAAGCATTGATTTTTTTTCTGTCATAAGTTTGATGATATCAACGTATTTCAAACTGGTCACTAAGAATTTTTTATAAATATATAGAAAATATTGCTAAAACTGATAATTTAGTGATATGAACATTCCAGAAATAATGTTTCCAAATGAAGATAAGGACTTTATAAAAAACCCCTATCCATATTTAAAAGAGTTAAGAAATAGTTCCCCTATTCATTATGACAAACTGTCCGGGTTGAATTTAATTACACATTTTGAAGACGTTAAAGAAATACAAAAAAGCAAGAATTTTTCATCTTCAGAACCTGAGGACTATGTGAAAGACTCAGATGAAAAATTGATTAACCCAAAAGATTACGATTATTTTTGGAAAACAGAGGAGTTTAATTTATTGAATCTTGAGGGAAATATCCATGATGAGCTTAGAGGGTTAGTTGCTAAAGCATTTTTGAATAGACAAGTACAAGAGTTGAGACCTTTTATGGAAACAAAATCAAATGAACTTCTCAATAAAATTAACCATGAAAAATTCGATCTTCTTGCAGATTATGCTCAACCTTATTCAATAGCAGTGATTGGAGAGCTACTTGGGGTACCAGAAGAGGATTATGAAAAATTTCTTTACTGGTCACATGCAATTGTAAAAATGTATGACTTGAAAGTTTCTGATGAAAATGCAAATGAAGCCGAAGCTGCAGCAAAAGATTTCTATGTTTATATGAGTGATTTAATTGATGAGAAAAATAACAATCCAAAAAATGATATGATATCTAGATTGTCACAAGTTTCTGAAAACAACCAACAACTTACAAAAGATCAAATAATTTGCACGGTGATACTACTTTTAAATGCTGGTCATGAAGCAACAGTGAATACTATTGGAAATTCAATAGTTGCATTATTGTTGAATAATATCTCAACAAAAGACTTAGATAAAAAATTTGACATTAAAAATATCATCGAAGAGTTAATTCGTTGGGATAGTCCTCTTCAGTTTTTTCAAAGATGGGTTTTAGAAGAGACTGTTGTTTCAGGTATAAATCTTTCAAAGAATTCAAAAATTGCCATTCTTCTTGGATCAGCAAATAGAGATGAAACAGCATTTGAAAATCCAGAAAAAATAGATTTTGAAAGAAGTAATTTAAGTCATACGAGTTTCGGAGGTGGTGTTCATTTTTGTCTAGGAGCTCATCTCGCAAGATTAGAATTAGAAGTCTCATTTCAAAATTTATTTAAACACGAAGTTGCTTTGGTTGATGAACCTGAAAGAACTGGCGCATTTGGTATTAGAGGGTTTAAAGAAATTAAAGTATCGATTTAATTCTTCGTAAAAGAGATATTTGTTGGTGCATATCAATACAAACCCATATACAATTCTCACATGGGGGAATCAAAAAAATATGGCATAAATACAAGAGCCATACATACTCAAAAAAAATTTAAGTTACCAACTGGCGATGTCATGCCTCCTATCCATATGTCAACAACTTATGAAAATTTAGAACCTGGTGAATCTGAATATTTCTATGGAAGAATGAATAACCCAACAAGAGAGATTTTTGAGAGAACTATGGCTTCATTAGAAGGTGTTGATGATCATGAAACTTTGCATGGTTTTGCTATGGCATCTGGAATGGCTTGTGTGACAATGATCGCAGAGTTGGTCAAACCTGGTGAAAATGTTCTAATTACCGAAGAAGTTTACGGTGGCACAACAAGATTTTTTACCCAGATTGCAACAAAGCGAGGCATAGAAGTAAATTTTTGCAATTTCAATGAAACAGAAAAATTAGAATCTCTGATTAATGAGAATACAAAACTTGTTTGGATAGAATCTCCATCTAATCCAAATATAAATCTTTATGATATGTCTTCTATTGCGAAGATTGTGCATGATAAAGGTTCACTTTTAGTTGCTGATAGTACTTTCTCAACACCATTTATCACAAGACCTTTTGAACATGGTGTCGACATTATTATGCACTCAACAACTAAATATATTGGAGGACACAGTGATACTCTTGGAGGAGTTGTTGTAACAAATAATTCTGAAGTACATGAATTTTTACATTTAGTACAAAAAGCAAGTGGTGCAGTAATGTCACCATTTGATGCTTATCTTGCACAAAGAGGTTTATATACTCTTGGACCTCGAATACAAATGCATTCAAAAAATGCCCATCAACTTGCTGAATATTTATTGAATTCTGAACATATTAAAGAAGTTAGATATCCAGGTCTTACAAATTTTAAAAATCATGAGATTGCTGTAAAGCAAATGGATTATTTTGGTGGAATGCTCAGCTTTTACACAGAGGATCACATAGACGATCAAAAATTGTTTTCTAATTTAGATTTATATAAATTGGCCGTAAGTTTAGGAGGCGTAGAGTCATTAATTGAAGTTCCTTCATTAATGACACATGATTCAGCAGCTGGAACAGATGCAGAAGCACCAGATGATTTAATTAGAATTTCTGTAGGCCTAGAGAATATTGAGGATTTAATATCAGATATGGATAGATCCTTGACTGCGTCAATAAAATCTCTTGATGAATCTAAAAAATAACCTTAAAAATTATTTTCCTTTAAAAGTTGCTATTTCATCCGTCTTTGGATTCTTCATTATTTATATACTCTTTGGTCTTGATGGCTGGGGTGATAGAGCTTCAAATGAAAATGCTATAGGGGAAGTTTCAAGATGGTGTGAGCGGGTAAGTGATGGTTTACTTAGAGAACCTTCAAATACATTAGGTAATTTGGGATTTGTTATTGTTGGTCTTTATATGTTCTATAAATTGTCTCAAGATGCAACTTCTGACAACGGAATTACTATGTTTAGCTCTCCAAGTATTGCAGTCATATATGCGGGGGCTTCAACTTTTCTTGGACCAGGTTCAATGGCAATGCATGGAACAAATACTGAATTTGGTGCATGGCTTGATAATTTATCAATGATTATGTACATAGTTATCTTATGGATTTACAACCTAAAAAAACTTATTGGTTTTTCAACAAGAGTGTATCTTATTCTTTACTTTTTACTAGTTGCAGTATATGCCTTTGATTCATGGTTTTTGAATGGAGGATTTGGGGTTGGAATCAGTTTGTTCGAATTGAGTATTGGGCTTTGGATAGCTACTGAAATAGTTGTAAAGTTTCCAAACATTTATGGAAGAATTAGTTCAGGTATTTCAGTATTAGTTATTCAGCAACTTTTTGGAAGTCCTGTAATAGAGTCTTTTCAAAACTTCCAGAATAATTGGGAAATGCTACTTTATTTTGCTCCTGCATTAATTCCAAATTTAAATAAACCATCTGAAATAAAGTACTCTCCTTGGTTTTTCTTAGGATTTCTCTCCTTCTTTGGTGCCTTACTTATATGGGAAACAGGAGTTCCAGATCATCCTTGGTGCAATCCCGACTCGTGGTTACAAGCCCATATGATATGGCATTTACTATGTTCGGCTGCAACCTTTTCATTTTTTAAGCTTTATAGAACTGAGAAATACTTAAATTAAAATTCTAATTGTTCGATCCAATTACTTATATCTTTGACGGTTTGATTATATATTTCCATAGCATGCTCGTCTGATTCATATGAGTCTTTGCTTGGGTCCTCAAAAGAGTTATGTATTTTATTTTTTGCATTGTGAAACGTTGGACAAATTTCATTTGCAGAATCACAGACTGTAAGTACATAATCGAACTCTTGATCAACAAAATCATCCACTAATTTTGGATAGTTGTTAGATATATCAATGTTTACATCTTTCATAGCTCTTATTGCATAAGGGTTGACGTTTATCTCTGGTTTTGTTCCAGCTGAATGTATTTCGTAATCTGGATATTTTGATTTTAGTAATCCTTCAGCAATCTGAGATCTACAGGAGTTTCCCGTACAGAGGACAATAATTTTCATGATTCTATTTTAAATCGCAGGTATTCTTTAAGTATGACTTCTGAAGAAACGAGAGAGAGAAAAATTACAAGAACAATGGAAAAAGTAATTATGTCATTCATGTACTTACTTTTTGGATTTATGTTTTTAGGAGTAGCATTTAGTAGAGAACTATCAGGTCTTTTTGTAGTTGTGCCCCTTGGTGCCTTCAGCATCGGTTTAACAAAATGGGGTTTAAAATGGCAGAATGATCGTTATCTAAGATCTGCAAAAAATGTTGATGACATTCAAGAACTATCTAAAAAAATAGATGATATTCATATAAGATTAAATAGACTTGAGTCAGAATGATTTCTATTGAACTTTTAACAAAACATATGGCTTGGGCAAACCAAGAGATCTTCAAAGAGATAAAAAAACTTGACCCAGAAGTGCTGGATTACTATGTCATTGATAAAGAATGGACAGTTAGAATAATTATGGTTCATATTGTTACTGCTTCATATTTATATAGTCAAAGGCTGCAAGAAAAACCATTTTCTAAAATTGAATTCGATATGGAGAGTCCAGATTTAATTGATGATCTAATCGATGCACTTGAAAATATCGATAAAGATTTAATTGAACAGTCTTACAGAGAAGATGAAGAGGTTACGTTTGAAACATCAAAGGGAGAAAGTTCTGGAAAAGTCTCGGTTATATTATCTATGATGATATTTCACGCTACAGAACATAGAGCTCAACTAGTTGCTGCTTTGGATAAAAATAACGAAAGAAGTATAAATCTTGATGAATATAGTATTTTTGGATATCTTCGAGACAATAATTAAATAGTTTCTTTATTTACCCAATCATCATATTCAGGCAAAGTATATGAATTATTATCACAAGATATCTTTCATCCCAATTTTATCTAAAGTATAGTTCCATAATGTTTCTCTCTCTTGAAGGTTATAGGCAAGTTTGTTTGCTTTATATGTTGAAGGTTTTCCATATTGATGAATTATTTTTGGAGCGTAAACTCTTTCTTTTTTTAATTCAGCTGTTGTGCTTGCTTCAATCACAGGAGCTACTCCTGTGGATACATTTGTCTTAAATTTGTCGATTATTTTATAGCTCAAGCTTGGATTACTCCTTCTGTATAGTCTTGATCTAGTAACCCCTGGGTGAGCGACTACAACATCTGTTTCAAAATTTGTTATTTTTTTATCGAGTTCAAATGAAAACATTGTTCTATATAGGTTTGAATAGTTGTACCAAGTCCAGGGACTATATATGGACTCATCTTCTAGCCTCTCGTATCTCATCTCCTTTATAAAATACATTGCGATACTTGAAATTTGAACAATTCTAGAGCTCACGACATTCTTCATTAGATCCAACATCATTAAAGTTAAGTACGTTGAGCCAAAATAGTTAGTCGCCAGTGTGGATTCAAGCCCTTCTTTAGTTTTTGAAAAAGGAACATACATTATTCCAGCGTTGCTATAAAAAATATCAATATTTTTAAAATTACTGGTTAGGTTATTGTAAAAATTATCAATACTTTCATAGTCGGTCATATCCAGTTTTATAAATTTTGAATTTTTACCAATCTCTTTTTCAGCAGCTATTCCTTTTTCTTGATTCCTACAACCCAAAACTACAAAGTATCCTTTACTTTCGTATATTTTTGCAGCTGCATATCCAATTCCTGAATTTGCACCGGTGATTACAACAACCTTATCCATGTAATTTGATTGTAATTCCTGAAGTGCTTTAATTTATACTATGTATTATCTAATTGTCTTTGTTGCAGTAATTCTTGTACTTAGGCTGTTTAATCTACTACCTAAATTATCGAATAAGTTTTGGAGATACGTTGACTATACAATTGCTGGTATTGCATTTATATTATTTCTAGTAAGAATCCCTCCATTCTTTTCTGGGATAGTCTTAAGTGCAGTTACTTACTACGCGTATAGAAAAGGTTTTTTTGATAAATATCGTTATCTCTCATGCTTCTTCCGTCTTCAAGATACGTCGAAAGAGTTTCAGCTTTCCAACTCATTACTTGACTGAAATAATTGTCATCTACTCCGGGCTGAAGTGAGTACCAGTATTGGCCCATATATTCTGCACTTCCTTCAGCAAACCATGGTCTTTGTTCTAGGCTGCCGTCCATCTTAAGGTTTCTAATACTTGTTCTCCAATCTCCATCAGTATCATCGTCTGGATCGGATATATGACCATGTTGATATACATGAAAGTATTCATGTAGTACTACTTTTTTATAATCCTCTTCTTCTGGACCTGGATACTTAGAAGACATTGTTATGATATTAAACCAGTAATCTAAATTACTTTGAATATAGGTTGAGACCGCAGAACATCCTTCGTCAACACATCTATAAAAAGGTGACCAGCCATCACCAGATCCGTAAGGGTCTCCATTTGCACAATCCCACTCGGTATTCCATTTAGGGTCTTTTTGGGTTCTAACATCGCACCATAAATTGTCTAATGCAATTGCCCCCTCATATGTGTCTCCAACAATCCATAACTCGAGAGGTCCATAACTTCCCCAAAATTCAATACCCTTTTTAACCCATTCAAGTGTGATATCTATGTGTTGTTGGGTTACATCCGGGGCAGCATATATTTCTATATCTCCATACCATTCACCCCATAAAGATTTATTAGTATTCTGTTCATTTGAGGTTTGTGTTGATTCTTGATTAGATGTTGATTCTTGATTAGATGTTGATTCTTGATTAGATGTTGATTCTTGACTTTCTTCAACAACAGAAGTTATATTGTCTATATTACTGGAGCTAGAATTGTCGCTTCCACCACAAAAAATGAATATAAGAATAAAAATTAAGAGTTTGTTTATTCGTAATACTTGTCGTTTTTTATCAACCAATTTATTCCTAATACAACTCCAATGATACCAATCAAGATAGACATATTTGGAAACCAGCTAATTAATAATACTGAACCAATAATGACTAAAAAAATTACTAACAAATTAATCTTTCTCTGGTTTTAAAAATGTTTTATTTCTTCCCTGAACCATGTGGTATACATCCATTAATGCATTTTTATCATTCTCTACCGATCCAGTCAGTAAATATTCTTCCATAAGTTCAAACCTTCTATTTTTATAATCAATTTTTGTAGGAACAATGGTTGCATCGAGTTCTTTTCCAATGTAATAAAATCCACTTTTGATTGTTTTATTTGTATGCATGAGACCTTCAACAGTTAAATATAAAATAAATTTATCCTTTGTTTTTAATTGATCAATAACTTGTTGTGTAACACCAGTTGACTTTGTTCTCCAAACAGGAATACCCCCAAAATTTAAAAGTATCTTTTTTTGAACCAAGCCAAAAGGATGGGGAATACCTAGTTTGTCTGGATTCTTTTTAAACGGAATAGGAATAACAATTCTTGTAAACATTGATATTGACCCTAAAAAGTAGAATTTTAGATCTGATGCCAAACACACAAAAAAAGCATAAATGCTATCAAAACTTGATGAATGGGGTGCTGATGCAATAATTATTCTTTTTTTATCTGGAAGATTTCCAATAATATCCCAGTTAATCATTTTCAAAAATATTCTTCCAAGAGGTCCTAATATATACCTTTTCTTTATGGGATGATTTTTAGTTATTTTAATGTCTTTCATAAATGTAAAGAACCCCCAATCATTAGGGATAATAGGCTAAATATCTATGTTTACAAAGATTTAATAAACAAAAAGTTTTTATAAAATTGAGTAAAGGCTAATGTTTAAAACAATGAGTAAGAAAATATCAAAATTTTTAGAGTTTGAGGACAGAGTTTTTAGAGCTCCATATAACTATTTAAAAAAAATTGGACTCATTGACAAAGTGAAAGAGATAAAACAACGTTTTGTAGAAATCTATTCAAAAGACGAAGAAATTCCATATGGTGGAAATCAGATGTTTTTTGGTGACGATTAAAAACTTTTTAATATCTGTCTTTACT
>LUMB01000894.1_pt1 | contig 12659 bp, 8 predicted proteins | sample 730021 | NCBI WGS metagenome assembly LUMB01 (sample SAMN03860274, study PRJNA289734) | marine metagenome | biome: seawater column; feature: ocean; material: water; isolation source: Red Sea water column Station 91 - depth 25m | place: Saudi Arabia: Red Sea | collected 2011-10-15 | depth 25 m
GATACAGATAGTGTAAATGAAGACGCAACAGTTACTCAAAGTTCTGGTTCAAGTTTACTAACTGCCGATGATACCGATGGTGATGGTGATAGTTTAACAGTAACACAAATTAAAAAGGATGGTGGTACCAACTCAGCTGTATCTGGTGGAAGTTCTTATAACTCAAGCGGGACCTCTGTTACAGGAACTTATGGAACATTAACTGTTGGAGCTGACGGAACATATACATATGTTGCAGATCAAGCAGCTGCTGATGCTTTAGATGCAAGTGATATTGTTACAGACGTATTTACTTATACTATTTCAGACGGTAATGGTGGAACTGATACTGCAAACTTAACCGTTACAGTTACTGGAGTTAACGATGCGCCAGTTGCTCAAAATGATACAGGAACTGTAAATGAAGATGCCACATTAAATGTTTCTAACGATGCTACAAGCGTTACCGGAGTTTCTCAAGATACTGGTTCACCTTATTCACTTAGCGCAGGTACAGCACGTTCCGTAGCATTTAATCATGATGGTACTAAAATGTTTGTTGTTCATGCTCCCGGCACAGCAACAATCTCTGAACATGCTTTAACAACTGCTTTTGATATAAATACTGCTTCTCAAAGCACTACATATGATATTTCTTCTCACATAAGTGAACCACGTGGTATCAGATTTAATAGTGATGGTACTAAACTTTATATAATCAGTAGTGCAGGCGGTAATAAAAAGATTCATGAATATTCTTTATCTACAGCTTATGATGTATCTTCGTTACCAACTCCTTCTTCAACAGTAATTAGCAGCCAAGACGGTGGTCCTAGAGGTTTTACTTTTAATACTGATGGAACTAAAATGTTTTTACTTGGAGACACCAACCATCATGTTTATGAATATTCTCTATCAACAGCTTTTGATACCACAACAATATCATACGCAAGTAGAAGTTTAGATTTTAGTTCAAGAGAAGTTACACCAAGAGGTATTTCATTTAATCCAACAGGTTCAAAATTATTTATTACAGGTCAAAGTAGTGATGAAATTTTAGAATACGATCTTAGTACTGGTTTTAATTTATCTACTGCAACATTTAATGGTGCATTTGATGTGGGTAGCTTTGCTAATAAACCTAATGATATTGTATTTAATAATGATGGAAGTAAAGCATTTTTAGCTCGAGCAAATTCAAACGCAGTCTTATCTTTTTCACTTTCAAGTCCATACAGTTTTGTTGATATAACAGGTGAACACACTGGAAATGTAATAGATACAAGTTCAAGTTCTAATTCAGATTCTGATGCAGATGCAAGTTCATCTTTAACAATTTCAGCAATAAGAGCAGGCTCAAGTGAAGGAAATGGTAATCCAGGTTCTGTTGGATCAGTTTTAATTATACCGTCTCTGATGGAACAGCTACAGATATAGGTGTTATTACTATAACGGTAGTAGGTGTAAATGATGCTCCAACAGCATCAAACAATACTATTACAACTAATGAAGATACAAACCATGTATTTTCAACAAGTGAATTCAATTTTAGTGATGCCGATGATAGTGGAAGTTTAAATAAAATTAAAATTACATCTTTAGAAAATAATGGTGCGTTACAATATTATAATGGATCTTCATGGGTTGATGTGACTTTAAACCAAGAAATTACAGCTCTCGATATTTCAAATGGATACTTAAGATTTAAGCCCGATTCTAATGAAAATGGAAGTTCATATACTTCATTTGGATTTCAAGTAAATGATGGAACTGCTTATAGCTCATCTAATACTATGACTGTCAATGTAAACGCAGTAAATGATACACCAACGGCCACTGATGATACTGCAAGTGTAACAGATGGATCTAGCGTTACAGTATCAAATGCATCAAGCGGTGTAATTGATGATAATGATACAGATCCTGACAGCTCAGATACATTAGTAATAACAAATATTTCTCACACAAATGGAAATAGTAGCAATGTTACATCCGCAACAACATATTCTAATGGAACATCAATAGCTGGAACATATGGAACGTTAACAATTGGAGCAGATGGAACATATACCTACACTCCAAATGGCTCTTTGGATACTGGTGAGTCCGGTAATGATGTGTTTACCTACACAGTTTCAGATGGATCAGCCACAGATACAGCAACTATTACAATTTCGGTTACAGGTGCAAACGATGCCCCAGCTGCATCAAACGATAGTAACACAATCGATATATCTACAAACTCAACTTTAACAGTTACAGATGGTTCCATTAAGGACGTATTAACCAATGATACCGATGCTGATACCAACGATACTATTAGTGTAACAGAAATTAGAACAGGTGCCTTAGAGGGAGCAGGAACTTCAGGCGTAGTTGGATCTTCACTTACTGGAACATATGGAACATTAATAATAAACTCAAATGGAAGTTATACTTACATTGTTAATACTGGACTAGATGATACTTTAGATAAAGGTCAAATTGTATTTGAATATTTCAATTACACTGTATCAGATGGAACTACAACTGACACAGGCTCTATAGTTATTAAACTTCAAAATGGTGGACAGGTCGTTAAAGAAATTAGAGAAAAAAAAGCTGAAAGATTAATTAAGAGGGAAAGTAAAAGAAATGAAAAATCAAATAAATCAAATTTTAATTTACCAAAAATTGAAAGTAATTTTGAATTAAATTTAAATCAAATTGATCTTCCAAAACAAAATAAAAAAGCAGATTTTTCACAAGGTCTTAAATTAACTGATCTTGTTGCAGAAACTAACTCAATTGAAGTTAAAGAAAAATTAAAAGACGTACCAGATGTTTTTGCAGATAAAGTAAAAGTTAAAGTTAAAAATGATAGTTTAAATCTTAAATTTAAAATTTTTAATGAATCAGGTTCTGATATTATTAAATACGAAGGAGTAATGAAAGATGGATCACCTTTACCTGATTGGATCAAGGTAGATCCAAAGACAGGAGCTACCAAAACCAATATTCCTGATGGCGTGGAAAATGTAGAAATTATAATTATTGCAACAGATAGTCAAAATGAGAGAAGAGAAATAAGTGTTAAAATTGATCCAGAACAAATTCTAAATGATAAGCAAATAATAAAACGAGCAAAAAAACAAAATGCAAGTATAAGTGTTGATGAAAGTGGCAATGTAAACTTGATTAAAAATAATCAAGATGGATCAGTAAATCAAAATTCTACAAGTATTTTAAATTTTAATAATAAATCAGATATTTTAGATATCCTTCAAACAAAAAGATCTGATACTCTTTATACTTTAAAACCAAAAATTATTGATACAAATTTGGTTATAAATTTGCCAAGTGAACTATCACAAAAATTTGAAAGATCTAAACTTGTATTAAAAGATGGTTCTGAAATACCTGAGTGGTTAAGTTACGATCCTAACTCAGGAAAAATAATTGCAGAACCACCAGAAGATATTTCCAAATTAGACTTAAAACTTATTATCGAAAGAGATGGTGAAATAATTGTTAAAGATTTATCTATAGAGAGATTAGACAATAAAATCATGAAAAAATTTCTTTTTACAATCTTAATTTCTTATTTATTCTTAAATTTTACTCATGCAGAAGAGATTAGAGAGGCCAGAGCTTTAGTAACTGCAACTGAAAAAGTATCAATATCAAGTGAATTAGCAGCGAGAGTTGAAAATATTAATTTTCTGTTAGGAGATCCTTTTAAAAAAGGTGACGTTTTAATTAGTTTTGATTGCAAAATCTATAAAGCTCAAAAAGAAGTAATCCAGGCAAATTATGATAGTGCAAATATTCAATTAAAAAATGATAAAGAATTATTGGAGATGAGATCAATTGGAAAACTCCAATATCAACTATCAGAGTCTGCACTTAAAAAAGCAAAAGCTGAATTAAATATTGCAAAACTAAATGTAGATAGATGCGAAATTGTAGCTCCATACAACGGAAAAGTTATGGATGTTTATACAAGTATTTTTTCTACCATAGAGCAAAGACAGCCCTTAATGGATATTGTTGGCGATGGTTTGTTAGAGGCTGAAATAGTTGTTCCTAGTAATTGGTTGAGATGGTTAAAAAAGGGTCACGAGGTAAAAATTTTAATTGATGAAACAGGTGAAACTTTAGATGCAAAAGTAATTAGTCTTGGAGCAACAGTTGATGCAGTTAGTCAAACAATAGAATTGAAAGCTCAATTTAATGAAAAATATGAGTCTTTAATTCCAGGAATGAGTGGGATTGTTAAGTTTTGAGCGAAGATAAAAATATTAAAATAGCAAGATTAATTGGTTTAGAAAAAAAAACTCGTGAAGCTAAAACACAGGACGAATTAAATTTTGTTGTAGCAAATGAAACAAGACAAATCATCGATTATATTAATTCATTTCTGTTATTAAAAGCTCCAACAGATAAGTTTCAAGTAAAAGCAACTTCAGATCTTGCAACAGTTGATAGAACTGCTCCATTAATTACGTTTATTGAAAATATTATAAATGAATCAGGGCACAACTTTAAAGAAATTCAAAATTTAGATGTAGATAAAGTTTCCAAAAAAATAAAAGTAAAAAAACCTAAAAATTTACCAGATAACATATTATGTATTCCCATTCTAAGTCCTCAAAAAGGTTTACAGGGCTATTTAATTTTATCGAGAAATGAAAAATTTATTGAAAATGAAATTGAATTATCAAGACACTTATCAGTAACTTATGGACATGCTTTCAATTCATTCTTAACAGATTTTTCAATTAAAAATTTTTTAAAAAAATATTTATTTGGATCAAGAGCATGGATAGTAATTATTATAATTATATTTGTTTCAATTATCCCAATTAAAATAACGAGTACTGCTCCTGTTGAAGTAGTCCCAAAAAATCCAATTTTAATCACATCCCCTTTTGATGGAGTAGTTAAAAATATAGTTGCTAATAATAATGATCAAATAAACTCTGGTGATTTGTTGGTTATGTTGGAAGACACCGATCTTTTAAATAATTATAATTTATCAAAACAATCTCTACAAGTAGCAGAAAAGGAACTGCTCAGAAGCAGACAATCCTCATTTACCGACAATAAAGAAAAAGCAAGATTAGCGGAATTAGTTGCTCAAGTTGATTTAAAAAAAGCAGAAGTAGAGTCTACAGGTGAGAAATTAAAAAATACAAAACTTTATGCTAGCCAAAAAGGAATTGCGATAGTTGATCAAAAAAATGATTGGCAGGGAAGACCAGTTTCTGTTGGTGAAAAAATAATGACTATAGCAAACCCTAATAATTAGATATAAACCCAATCAAGCCATTAAAAGGCAAGTTGCTTAGAGCATCCTACGAGCCATCATTGTCACCTGAAGAAGTTTTATCCTATAAAATTGGAGTAAGTTATGAAGGTGAAGTCCCCCCAAGAATTGGTTTAAGAGGAACAGCCAAAATTTATGGCTCAAGAGTTACATTATTTTATTACTTATTTAGAAAACCTATCACATTTGTAAGACAACTAATTGGTATATGATAATCCCATACTTAAGACAGGATTTAGAAATATTTAGAGGTAATAGTCGTGAAGATGGTGCACCTGCGTGGTTACTTTATGATGCTGTTAGGAATAAATATTTTACTCTCGGATTAACTGCTTTTAAACTAATTAAAAATTGGAGAGGTGGGGAAGATATTCAAAATTTTGAGAAAAAAATCAATTCAGATGGAATTGAAACCAACAGTGATGAAATAAAAAGTTTTATAGGTTTTCTTCAACAGAATAATTTAATTGTTCAACCTCCAGGACAAAATGTAAATTATTTATTGCAACAAAAAAACAGCATGAAAAAAAGCTGGTTGCTTAATCTTGTACATAGTTATTTATTTTTTAAAATTCCTCTTTTTAAGCCAGATGAATGGTTAGAAAGAAATTTAAATAAAGTAAAAAGTTTAGGATCAGCAAAATTTAGAAATATAATATATATCTTAGGATTTATTGGTATCTGTCTTGTCATCCAACAATTTGCTGTATTTAAAAAAACATTTTTATATTTTTTTACATTCAATGGATTGATGCTTTATTTTGCAACTTTAGTGATAGTAAAGTGCCTGCATGAATTAGGTCATGCTTTTGTTGCAAAAAACTATGGTTGTAGAGTTTCTGCAATAGGAATTGCCTTTTTAGTATTTTTTCCTTTTTTATATACTGATACAACAGATGCCTGGCGACTTAGAAATCATAGAGAAAGACTTCTAATTAATTTTGCAGGAATTCTCACAGAATTACATTTAGCATTAATTGCAACTTTTATTTGGGGAATTTTACCTGAAGGTGGAATGAAAAGCGTAATGTTTTTTATTGCAACCACTTCTTGGATATCATCACTATTAATAAATGTAAGTCCATTTATGAGATTTGATGGATATTATGTTTTTTCTGATTGGCTAAAAGCTGAAAATTTACAACCAAGATCATTTGCTCTAGCGAGATGGAAAATAAGAGAGACTCTTTTTGGATTTAATCACAAACCACCAGAGGAAATTAATCCAACGAGAAGATGGACATTTATAATATATGCTTGGGCAACATGCTTCCAATTATTAAAGAAATTAAAAACTGGTACATGATGAAGTCTGAAATGAAACTAAATAGACAAACTGTAAGAACAATAGCAATTCTGACAGTTTTAACTATGATTGTTGTACTACCATGGAAATCATCTTTAAAAATTCCCGCTGTATATATCTCTGAAAAATATTCAAAAGTTTATTCACCTTATCCAGCTAAAATAAAACAGATATTTGTAACTAAAGACGCTGAAGTAGAAAAAGGCCAAGAATTATTAGAACTCTATTCACCAGATTTAGATAAAAAAATAAATTCATTAAGAACGAAAATTAAACTTACAAAAACTAAGATTAATAGATTAAGTGATAGCGCTGGTAATATGGATCAATATATTACTCTTCAACAAAGATTGCTTGCACTACAAAGTGAGGTTCGTGGATTAACTAATATAAAGAGTAAGCTAATTTTAAAGTCGCCAATTAAAGGCAAAATTAAAGATTTTTCAGGGCTAAGTGAAGAAATGTGGGTTAGTAATACCGACCAATTATTAGGGGTTGTGCATTATGGAACAGGTCAGGTTAAAGGCTTAATTAAAGAGGAGCAAATTGATAGGTTCAAAGAAAAATCTCCCGCAGTATTTATTCCAAATGATGGTGAACATAAAAAAATACATTTGATTTCAAGCACTTTAGATTTATCAGCTGTACAAAATTTACCTTACATATCTTTAAGTTCATTACACAATGGACCAATTGCAATTAGAAATTTTACATCTGGAGAATTTAAATACAGACCCGAAACCGCTCATTATCTTGCAGACTTTAATTTAATAAATAACAGTTCAATACAATTTGAATTACCAGGTTACGTTCATATTGAGGGTAGTCCAATAACAGTATTTATTGCTTCTTGATATTTTAATTCCATCTCCCAAGGCTTATGAATAAATTTTGAAGGAACTTTACTTAATTCTGGTACCCATTTTTTTACGTATAATCCTTCTTTGTCAAATTTTTCTCCCTGAAGAATTGGATTAAATATTCTAAAGTAAGGAGCTGCATCAGCACCACATCCTGCAACCCATTGCCATTGAGCAACATTATTAGCTTCATTAAAATCTAGTAAACAATTTCTGAAATATTTTTCACCTTCTTTCCAATTAATTCTCAAATGTTTTACTAAAAATGACCCAACTACCATTCTAATTCTATTATGCATCCAACCTGTCTCATAAAGTTCTCGCATTCCAGCATCAACAATTGGATAACCGGTCATACCTTGTTTCCATGCTTTAAGATTTTTAGAATTTTTTTCCCATGGAAATTTATCAAATTCCTTTCGTAAGTTTCCTTTTAACATTTGAGGAAAATAATTAATTAAACTATGAGAAAATTCTCTCCATCCCAGTTCATTAATATATTTTCTAATACTTATATTTTTTTTAATATCCTTTGAGCTTTTTTCATATATTGCAGCTACGTGTATTTGACCGTTTCTAATATAGGGAGATAATTTTGAAGATCCATTTATTGATGGGTAATCTCTATCAACACCATATTTTGAAATCCTGTTACTAATAAATTCTTTTAAGTTTTTGTGAGCTTCATCCTCAGATGGCTTCCAGTATTGATCAAACTTTTTAAACCAATCTTTTTTAGGCATAATTTGTTTAAAAGTATCTTTGGAATTAAATATAGTTTTTTTACTTTTTAACTTTTTTATCTCTGACGTTTTTTGTGGCACTGCATCTAGAAATACTTGTTCTGCATTTCTCCAAAAGGGACTGAAAACCTTAAAGGGCGTTCCATCATTTTTAGTAATTGATTGATATTCGTTTAAAACATTTCCCTTAAAAAATTTAAATGGAATATTTTTTTTTTCTAAAATTTTTTCAATTTCTTTATCTAACTTTAAATGATCTGGTTCATAAACGTAAATAACTGTTACAGCATCATGATTTTTACATGCGAAAGATAAAGCATGATTATTTCTAATTCTAAAATCATCCCTAATCCAAACAACTGCACAATCAGACATAACTAGATCTTTTTTAAACCTTGAGATAAAAGCTTATTATATAGTGTAGCATCTGCATTACCTTCACATCCCATAACGAGTACATTTGATTTTTCATTAAGCTCCAAAAGATTTTTAATTTTTTTATCGTTACATGCAGCAATCAAACTAATTATTCCAGGTGTTGCACACTCACCACCTGTAATTTTTTTATTACTGAACTTTGCTTTAGCTAACATTGCAACTGTATTTGATACTTTTGAATCATCTATAGTTATACAATGATTTGTAGATTTATTTAAAATGTTCCAAGGTACCAGGGACATTTCGTTACACGACATGCCTCCCATAATACTCTCTTTTTTTATTTTAATTTTTTTCATTTTTTTTGCCTCAATACTTTTTAAAACACAGGCTGCCTCTTTAGGTTCAACTACAATTATTTTTGGAATTCTTTTAAAATATCTTGCAATCCCCGCTACGGATCCAGCTGCCATTCCTCCAACACCTGCTTGGAGAAAAACGTGGGTAATATACTGATTTGTTTGCTTGGATATTTCTTTAATCATAATTGAATAACCAGCCATTGTAAGTTGCGGCACATATTTATAATTTTTATTAGAGACATCTTGAACAATATGCCACTTATTTTTTTTAGTTTGTCTTATGCATTCGTTTAAGGAACTCTCATAATCACCTTTAACTCTTGTAACAACAGCTCCAAATTTTTCTATTTCTTTAACTCTTGTTTCACTAACGTACTGACTAACAAATATTCTACACTCTAATCCCAATCTTTGAGCTCCCCATGCAACAGATCGTCCATGGTTACCTGCTGTTGCCGAAGAAATTACAATATTTTTTTTGTAGGCGAGTATCCTTTCCACTTTGATATTTTATTATAAGCTTTATCTATAAATTGTTTGGATAAATGTTTTAGAACTTGCTTTCTTGAAAAATTATATCTTTTATTGGATAAAAATTTTGAATATTTCCAAGAAGAAATTTTAGCCAATTCCTTCATGTTAACAGTCTAATGTGTTAGCTCTTTCCCAATGTGTAATAGGTTTTCTTTTATTAAATACTTCTTTTCTTTTAAAATTTGATAGCTCTGTTCTTTTTAATTTTAGATAACTTTTAATAACATCTTTACCAAAGGCATTATTTAACATTTTACTTTTTTCTAACATTCCTAAAGCTTGACCTACATCATTTGGAAGTTTTGCAAGTTTTGGATATTTTTTATAATCTGTATACATATTGCAATGTAGAGGTTTACCAGGATTAATTTTTTTATTAATTCCCTCTATTCCTGCCGCCAATACACCTGCTTGCAATAAGTATGGATTTGCTGAACCATCCATTAATCTTAATTCAAATCTCCCCTGATCTGGAACTCTGATCATGTGCGTTCTATTATTTCCTGTGTAAGAAATACTACTTGGAGACCATGACGCCCCTGATTTTGTTGGTGGGGCATTTATTCTTCTATAGCTATTGATTGTAGGATTAAAGAAAGCTGATAACGATGAGGCATTCTTGATTACTCCTCCTAAAAAATTATATGCCATTTTACTTAAACCAAGTTTATCTTTTGGATCTAAAAATTTATTTTTCTTACCTTGCCAAACAGAAATATGCGCATGACAACCATTACCCGTTAAATTTTGAAAAGGTTTAGGCATAAATGTTGCTCTTAGCCCATGTTTTTCAGCAATTGTTTTTACCATATACTTGAAGAAAGTATGTCTATCAGCTGTTGTTAAACAGTCTGAATAATCCCAATTCATTTCGAATTGACCATTAGCATCCTCATGATCGTTTTGATAAGGACCCCATCCCATTTCTATCATGCAATCACAAATTTCTTTTATAAGCTCATATCTTCTCATTAATGCAGATTGATCATAACAAGGTTTTGATTGTGTATCTCTTGGATCTGCAATGGATTTTCCGTCTTCTGAAATTAGAAAATATTCACACTCTACACCAGATTTCATCGTTAAACCTCGTTTTGCAAGTTCTTTAATTTGTTTCTTGAGCATTACTCTAGGTGAAGCCTCAACAGGTTTTCCATTCATCCAAAGATCTGATGCTAACCAACCAACTTCTTTATTCCAAGGTAATTGAATTAAACTATCTGGGTCAGGAATACCAAACATATCAGAATCTGCTGGGGTCATATCTAACCAAGCTGCAAAACCAGCAAAACCCGCACCTGCTGTTTGCATTTCTTTTATTGCATTAGCTGGAACTAATTTTGATCTTAAAACTCCAAATAGATCTACAAAACTTATTAAAAAATATTTTATCTTTTTTTGTTTAGCGATTTTGAACAAATTTTTTGCCATAGATTAGGGTAACATAGTTATTTAAAAAAAGAAAAAATTGTTTCTTTATAATAAACCAGATTTACAACTATAATTATTATGACCGCAAGTATAACTCCGTATTTAGCTTTTGGGAAAGCTACACCACGCATTTTTCTTGGTCTCAGTTCTTCATTGTTATTTTCGTCAGACATTATGATTTTTTAGATTAAAAAGGGCGCTACAAATAAATGTAGCGCCCAAATTTTACTTTATATTACCAATCAGTAATATTGCTTTTGTGGTCGTTTGCACCATGTCTTTTCCTCGCTAATCTTTCCAGTTCTTCACTTTCAGATTTTGAAGTTAAGACGTGCCAACCAACCCATACGATAATAGCAAGTATTACCAATAAGCCTTCACTAGATCCAGCACCAGGATAAATAGCACCTGCTACTTGATCTGCAGGTTTATTTAGGTGATCAATCCAATTTGTAACTGTCGCCATATTTTCCTCCTTTACCTGGTTGCGGACGCGACTGCTTTTTCATCTGATTTAGCAGTCTCCATTATTTCATAGTCTAATCCAGCTATTTCAACTTCACGCGGAATTCTAAGTTTACCCATTCCGTGTAAAACTTTAGCTATGATGTAGCCTGGAATTAGTCCAAGAACAAAAAACATTATTATTGCTCCTAAGAACATTCCTAAAGGATTTATTGAAGCATAAGTTGTTCCGTCCCACATAGCTCCAACACTATAACCAGATGATGGATAACCATTTAGAACAAAACCACATATAACTAAACCAATAAATCCTGCATAACCATGAACTGCTACTGCACCAACTGCATCATCAATTTTGAACTTACGTTCAACCCAGTAATGTAGTTTGTACGAAATAACAACTCCGATCATACCTATGATCATTGATTGTATTGGATGATATAAATCATTTCCAGCTGAAGCACAGATGATACCCGCTAGTCCACTAGAGTACGTCCAGAAAGGATCACCTTTAGCAATCCAGTATCCAGCTAATAAGCCTCCTGATAATGACATCAGAAAGTTAAAAGTAATACCACTTAGTGTAGTCGGAGTTACATATATGTTTGTAGCTGTCCAATACGATATACCTTCCATACCGTATTCAGGTCCAAGATCAAATATTGGTATATTACATGCCGCATAGAATCCCCAGAAACCAGTATAAATTAGAAATAATCCAATTGTTACTAGCCAAGGATTTCTTGGTCCAATATTTCTTGGTTCACCACTTGATGAGAATTTTCCAATTCTCGGTCCTAAAACCATTAGAACTCCTAAAGCAAATCCACCCGCAATCGCATGAATTACTCCTGATGCATACGCATCATGATATCCTAAAAGTTTTAACATCCATCCATCGAAGTGCCATCCCCAAGCAGCATCTATTACCCAGAACACAGATCCTATTGCAATTGCTAAAATACCAAATGCAAAAGTTGTAATTCTTTCAATAATTGCCCCTGAAACGATAGAAGCAGCGGTCCTAGAAAATAATAGGAATGCAGCCCAGAAGACACCTGAAATATGATCCCCTAAGTTTACAGCCATTAATTGACTTGTTGCTACGTAAAATTTAGCACTGAAAGCCGAGTCATCGGTTATTAAAGCAGTGCTTTCATTCATTATTGATGGTGCTAATCCCGGTCCTGTTGGGAAAGCCCAGTAAATCCACCAACCAAATAAAAACCAAGTTACTGTTACGAGAGGTATCAGCATCGTGTTTTTCATAAGAGTATGTTGATGGTGTTTGTA
>LUMB01000206.1_pt1 | contig 12657 bp, 9 predicted proteins | sample 730021 | NCBI WGS metagenome assembly LUMB01 (sample SAMN03860274, study PRJNA289734) | marine metagenome | biome: seawater column; feature: ocean; material: water; isolation source: Red Sea water column Station 91 - depth 25m | place: Saudi Arabia: Red Sea | collected 2011-10-15 | depth 25 m
AATGATGGTGCATGGGTTGATAAACCAGATATTACACTAGGTACTAATGGACAATTTCCACATTCACAGATTGTCCAGACAGGCCAAACAATTCAATGGAGATATAAAGTTGGAAAAACTGTATCAGACCTTCCGACTGATTGGACTACTGACACTTTAAGAACAATTACATGTACTGCTAACGATATTACCGTAACACTTGATGCAGATTGTGATGCAAACGGCTATAAGACTTCTAAATTAAATATTAATAATTCAAGCTCAGGAACTTTATACTATAAAGCCGAATACTCTACTAATGGTACAGATTGGACACTGTCTGCTAATCAAGTACTGGTCGGCTCTGGAGAATCTACATTCCTTCAAGAGTCTGTTTCTGAAGGTGAATCAATTACTTGGAGATATAAGATATCAGAAACTGGAAATGATTTCGACAACTTAGAATGGGTTCCAACTGATACATCAGAGATTGTGAATTGTACAGGTGTTAATATTCCTACACCTTATACATCTATAGGCCAATGTTTGAGCGGTTCCAAGTCTTCAAAGTTCCACTACGGAACTCTTTCCTCTAGCCCTGCACCAGCTTACTATCATATACAATACAGAATTGATGGAGGAGTTTGGACAGATAAGATCACTTCATCAAATGGTCTTGTCGTAGCTGGAGCGAATACAAGTACCTCACACTCTGTAACTTCTGGTTCTTCAATTGAGTGGAGATATAAAGCTGCTTACAGTACCGCTGCGTTAGCGAATATTAGTTTTACCCCATTAGCCGGTGGAGCAATTGATGTAGATTGTGGTACTTTTATCTCAGTTGTTCACCAGATGGGTACCTGTTCTAATCAGACTGCAACATCTACACTTACACTAAACAATACTGGTTCAACTCCATTGCTCGTTACAGTGCACTCAAATATCAATTCTGGAGACTGGACTACAGAGGTTTCAACAGTTGAGATACTAGCGGGCGATCAGTTGGTGCTAACTAGAACTCTTATTAATGGTCAAACCATTAGTTGGAAGTATAAATATGCTGGTACCGTAGTAAAGCTTTCTAGTGCAGCTGAAACAACTTTTGGGTCAATACCAGCATTAGACTGTGAGACCGAAGTATTAAATCAAGTTTCTGTAAATGATACCTTAAAAGCTTGCGTTGAAGGAAAGAGTGTTTCTGAACTAACTGTTACAAACAACTCTTCTGAGACTGTTTACGTAGAAGCATGGTATGACAGTGGAAATGGATGGATAACAAAAGGAACTTCTCCAGTAATTAATGGAACTCCATTGGTCTTAGAATCCCCTGGAGCAGCTGATAATGCAACTGTAAAATGGAGATATCGTCTTGGTCTATCAACAAATATAACCAGTGCATATACAACGCGTACTGCTCTTACAGTTGATTGTCCACAAACTCATACATTGACACAAGAGCTTCAACAATGTTCAAGTATGACTAGAGATTCAAAGATCTCCATTAACAACACTGGAACTGTAACTCAATACTTCAAAATTGAATACTCAATCAATGATGGTGGTTATCAGTACCTTACAACTGTAAGTGTCGCTGCTGGACAAGTTGATACATCGGTGTATAAAAACTTAACTTCTGGGCAATATGTTACATGGAGATATGCTGTTAGTACTGTAGAAAATGACTTTTCAAACTCTTCATATCTATATAAGACCAGAACAGAAAGTGTTAATTGCACAGATGCGAACTTAGTGCCTACTCAAAATACTACTTGTACTCCAAGTGGAACAACTTCAATAAAAAATTCAACTTTTACCATTTCAAATACTTCTTCAACGACTGCACAAGTTGAAGTTGCATACACCACTGATAACTTGACATGGACTTCTTTAGGTACACAGGCAATATCTACCTCACAGCCTTACAGTACTAATAATGTCTTAACCACAAATTATATAATTTATAGATATAGAGTGTTTAATGCAACAACTCCTAATCCTTGGGTCCAAGAAGTAGTAATGGCACCTGATGAGTGTGCGACTACAACAACAACAGTTAGCGCTTACATTACTAATGAGTGTATAAGTGGCAGTCCTGTTACAAAGTTAACAATTATCAACCCTAGCTCAACTGCAGCATTTGTCAGTTATGATATATCTATAAATGGTGCAAGTTTTCAAACCGTAGGTAGTACATCAGTCACTGGTGACTTTACCTCAGCCTCTGTCGCTGTTCCAGAAAATAGTACATTCCAGTGGAGGTACAAAACATCTGCAGAGACAACCTATAAAACTGTCAATGGCACGGCTGAAAACTGTTCTCAATCTTCTTCTTTGACTGGCTATACAGATATTGTATGTGAAAGTAATGATGGAACCAAGGCAGTATTAAACATTGTAAATGCAGGAGATCAAACAATAAATGTTATGTACGACTATAAGATTAACAACGGTTCCTATCAGACTGGTGCAGTAATACCAGTTAATGCAAATGATTCTGTAAAAAGTACTCAAGTACCTTTAAACAGTGGTGATCAAATTATATTTAGATATAAGACAACAAGTGACACGCAGTATAAAGAAACACCTAGTAGATCAGAAACAGATTGTGGTAGTAACCCAATGAATCCAATGTTGGTGACATCACTCGCTGAGTGTTTCAATAATACTTCTTCAACAGCAACTGTAGAAGTTATTAACCTTAGTGATGAAGTAAAAAGTTTTTATTTAGAAAGAAGAATAGATAACGGTCCTTGGTCACAATACGAATTGGTTACTGTCAATCCAACTAGCCGAATAATAAGAGAACTTAGCATTCCAGATGGTACAACAATTCAATGGAGAGCATTAGATAGTAGTTATACACAGTTTTCACAGGACTCCCCATATAGTATATCTGCGTCTAATACTTTAGAATGTACAGTTGAAGAAGTTATCCTTCCACCAGTTAAGTACATATTTGAGCCTTTAATATCCACTAACAGGGTTTGTGATTTTGAAGATGGCGGTGCAGAGTTCGGAATTACTGTAGATAATTCTAGATCAAATGTTTCTGCAGCAGTTTTGAAGAAAATCTGGATCAATACAACACTTATTGCCGAAGAGACTGTTACTGTCCCAGCAGGTCAATCTGTTGATTTTTCTTCTATTGAAGTTGGTGAAAATAAATTCTTTACTGTTGCACTTGAAGTGACAAACACTGAAAATGGCAAAGTTCAAAAAATGATTAAGAACAAGGATGCAGACTGTATTGAAGATGAAAGACTAATTAATGAAGGATTGAATCCTCTTGATGAGATAGAGGTGACAGAAGACATAGATAATGTTATGGATGGTGACGGTGACGATCAAGAAATGGAAGACAATGGTGAGTCACTCTTGTTCCTTCCAGGTGATGATTTTGTTGAGTTTGTTTATAACGAAGATGCAGATAATCCATTTGTTCCACAATTTACAGATGAATCTCCTCCAACACCTGGAATACCGTTTACAGGTCGAAATGTTGGTGGCTTTATCATTTCTTTTGGATTGATGCTTATGGGACTAGGAGCTTTTATACTTAGAAGAGCGTATTAGTTTGAAATGGCATATTTTTTTATATATTTACTGATAATAATTGTTAATATTTTTGCAGTATTATTTGTACTTAAAATTAGAAGAAATAGATTAAATGATGCAGATGTCATTACAGATGCAACACTTGTAGAGGAAGATTCAATCCAACAAGTAAGAACTAAAAAGTCTCGCTCTTTATTTAACAAACAAGATCCAAGCACAAATATTTTTGTTGAATATGAAGAAATAGAAGAAGATGTGGCAGAGAAAGTCTTTGATGGTCAATTTCTAGATATTGCTGTAAAGGAAAAAATCGTAAAGAAAAAAGGTAATTGGTACTTATATGGGGAAGAAAAACTTGGTTATGGAAAAGATAAAGCTAAATTTTATTTACTTGAGAATCCAGACGTAGCAAGTGAGATAAGAAGTCAGTTAAGTATTGCAATAGATATAGATAATGAAATTAATCAAAGCGATTTAAAAAAATTAAAATCTGATGATTCAGGAAATGAAATAGATGTATCTTCAAATGAGATTGAGAACCAACGCTCACTTAGTTTTATAAATCAAAATTTAGAAGTTGAACTCTCAGAGGTATACGTAAAATCTAATATTCTTAAAAAAGTCCTTGAGAATGCAATTGGCACAGAGGTAATGATTAGCGTAGATGTTAGCGAGAGATTTAATCCATTAATTGCTGAACCTGAAAATTTTACTGAGGACATTGTAACTATGCTTAAAGAGGTAGATTATTTAACTTCAGCAGTTAAAAATATATCCAAAAATGCAAAATATCTCGGTATTGACGTCACAGAGGAAATGTTACGAGAGAAGTTAACATTGATGACATCTAACCGATTTTCAATTGTCTTTACAAAAAAACCAGTTGAAAAACACAGAAATATTCCAAGACTTATATTCGATTTACCACTAAAAAAAAACCGAAGACAAAGAGAAGTAACAAAAGCAAGTAGATCTGCATCAACCCAAAACACAGGTAAAAGATCTCTTCTTCCACTTGGTGTAGGCCTATTAATAGTTGGATTTATAATTCTAATTTACTCTGTTAACCAAACGTTTTTTTCTACATCAGTTATTAATGATGAACAAAATTTATTGGAAAACAAATTTCAAGTCAGTGAACTTAATCTTTCTGAAATAAGAAACCAAAATATGATGACAGAACAATCTTTAGACAATTTAGAACAAACTGATGAATTTCAAGAGTCAATTATTTCAATTGCAACAAAAACTCTTACCAATCAAGCAGCAAAAGCAGAGTTCCTACCTGACGTAGTTGGAAGATTAACAATTCTATCCGCAAATATAAATCATTACGTAGTTTTCGGAGCAACGAACAAAAAATTAGAATATGGACCAGGATATATACTTGGAACTTCACTTCCTGGTACAGGTGGAAATTTTGCAGTTGCCGGTCATAGAACTACTTATGGAGCTCCATTTGGCAATCTTGACAGAGTTCAGATTGGTGAAACAATAATATTTCAGACAAATACAAATCAATATAAATATAAAATTATAGAGGTGAAAATAGTTTCTCCAGAAGATAATTATGTATTACAAAATTATGGTGATGACAGAATTACGTTAACAACTTGTCATCCTAAATTTTCAGCAAAACAAAGGCTCATAGTTATAGGACAATTAGAAAAAGTTGAGGTGTTTGGATAGTGAAAAAACTGATTATTTCATTTATATTTTTCTTTTCGTTCTTTAACGGTGTATTTAACAATGGATATTCAGATACAAAATTATATGATACTGATGAAGCAACTATTGAAATAGATTCAGCAAGAATAGATAAAGATAATTTACAGATTTCATGGTTAGTTAATGGGATTGAAAATATTGATGAAGTAATTCTCTCAGTTCGTGAACTTACACCTGATGGATTGCTTGGTGAGCCTCAAGAGTTTAGTGAATACTCAAATCAAGGACAAAAAATTTTAGAGTGGGATGGTACAACAAATCTTTCTGTTATTTTAAAAATTTTAACCACAAACTACACACAATATAGTGGGCCGGATTGTGACTCAGTTTATTGTTACAGAGACATAACAACTGAAATTACATCAGATGAATATATAATTAATAAAATTCCTGAGTTGCCAGAGGTGACTACTACAGTGCCTGTAGAAAGTGATATATTTGATGAAGAAGAAAATGTTGTTGATACATCAACAAATATAACATTCACAAATGAACTTATCACAACGATTCCACTTTTTAGTGATATTGATTTTTCAGATCAGCAAAAGAATGCTTTTGCATTCCTCATAACTTCTGGAATTATATTTTTGTTTTATGGAGTTTTACTTGCTCAGGAATGGTTCAATAGAATAATTGCTCACTATAGAGTTAGATGGTCAAATCGTGAATCTAAATTAAAAGAAAAAACAAAACTTGAAACAGCAATGGAGATATCTCTTGTTGCTCTTATTACTTCTCTTTTGTATGCATTTGTTGAAGAGGGTTTTACATTTGAAGTACGAGATGAAAACCTAGCAATATTTCTTGGAGTTTTATTTGGACTTGTAATTGTTACTTTCTTTTATGAGGGTATAGAGTCTTTCATTGAATATTATTTATACGATCAAATTGTAAAATTTTCTTGGAATCCTCAAGCTATGTTTTTTGCTGTTCTCTCGACCGTACTATTTATTGTTATCGATCTTCCATTTGGATTTATACTTGGTTTTATTGCGGCCATACACGTAATTTCAAATAGACCTAAAGCTGAGCTGTCACCAAAATTTTACTCAATGATTAGTCTTTCAATAGTTGGATATTTTTTCTTTTACGCTACTTCATTTGAATCTGTAAGTTCCTCGGGTGTTTTAATGGCAATTTGTAAACTTACTTATTTGATGTGTTTAGAGGGAGTTATATTTAAAGCAGTTCCATGGGGAGGGAACGAGTTATTTGATGCAATTGGAGACTCAGATGGAATATATCAAGCAATGCCGATTGTTAGCTTTTTGATTAGTATATGGCTTTTCATAAGAATTCTTGTTTTGCCACCGGATAGTGAGTTTAACGAACTACAACAAACTTTATTAGAGAGCGGATCATTAGCTTACAGATTTATGATTGTTTTATTGGTTTATATATTGATTATTCTCTTACTTGGTAACTTTATGAAAAAATATGCTGAATTGAATAGGCCCGCTGATTATGAAGAAAGTTTAAAGCTGGACGATACAGAAATATCAGATCTAATAGATGATGAGTTAAACGAATCAGTAAATGAGTGGTAAATTCACCACAATTCTTGTTGTCTTAATTGTTATATTCATAGGTGGGTCTTATATATACGTAATTAATAATCCAATTGAGATAAGTATTCAAGCAAATATTGGAAGTACTGAATCTTCTACAGTTGCATCAACAACAACTACATCATCAACAACAACTACATCATCAACAACAACTACATCATTAACGACAACTACATCATCAACGACAACTACATCAAAAATCAATTCAATCTTGACGGATTAGTTAATAATTTACCAGAAGAATTGAGAAAATCTGTGGAAAACAATGTCATATTTGTCAATGGATGTCCCTCTTACGCCGCAACAATTTTGGGAAGGTGCCCTTTTGGCGTGTGGGATTCAGCAGGAACATTTGCAGATGGCTCAACAAATTCAAATTGGAAATTATCTGTCTGGGTTTCCAATAAAGCATTTGCTAACAATAGAGCTTACGATACATTGCTTCATGAAACATCTCATGCACTCTCGTATTTAACAAGAAACTGTGTGAATCCCGAAGGAGAAAACCAAAGGAAAGACGCTCAAGAATTTTTTGGGAGTGAGGAATTGTTTGCTGATGCGCTGGTCCTTTACTTCGGGGGAGATTATGTTTACTACCGTGATAATGCTTTTCTAGAAGAATCAGAGAGAACATATATAGAAAATTACATAGCTCTTTGCTGTGAAGATTAAATTATTTACTTAGAATAGATTCTAATCTAAATGATTATTTTATAAAGCTTTAGATACTTGTAATTATTCAACTAAAACAATATGATTTTAATATGTCTATTCAAGAGTTAAGCAATTTAATCTCTTCTTCTATAACTTTTAAAACTATAACTCCAATGATTCCTGTTATGTTTTATTTTTTAGGTACTCAAACGAAATATCGAGATATAAAAGAAACGATAGAAAATAAAATAACATTCTCTTATGCAATATTTTTTCAAATATTTGTCTTACCTTTAATTGGGTTAACCTTATATTTAGTCTTTAACACAAGTATATTTGCTGTTTCAATTGCGATTGTTTTGTTGGCACCAGGTGGTTTTATATCTGGAATTTTAACTCATTTTAAAAAAGGTAACATACCTCTTTCAGTCTCACTTACTTCACTTACATCACTCATAACCCCATTTACGACAGTTTTTTGGTTAAGTATTATTTCAATTGATGCAGAGGGGTTTTCTTTTAACTTCTTAGAGACATTAACCCAATTAACTTTATTGATTTTCATACCTTTTCTAATTGGCTATTTCCTAAATTCAAAAGATATAGGCATTGTAAATAAATTATCTTCCTTTTTAGATAAATTTTTAAAACTATATATAGCAGTAATTTCTTTAACTGGACCTTTTGAATTACGTGAAGCACTAGTTGATTACTTTTCAGAGAGCATAACTATTGTCCTTGTTGCTATAGGAGTCGTCTTTTTAGCAGTTGAAAGTACTTCTCGACTTTTAAAGATCGAAAAAAAGGATGCAGTGACAGTTTCTATTGAAGCTTTATGTCAGAATTTTCCAATAGTATTAACTTTTTCAATACTTTTCAATTTGCCTCAAATGGCAGTATTTGGCGTATTTTATTATCTAGCAACACTAGTAATAGTTGTTCCTTATTCATTAATTAGACCTTTAAATTAAAAAAATTAAAAACTATATCTTTAAAAAAAGTATGTATATAATGAAGGTGTCTTTCAGACAAAACAATTCACAAATCATTTCCAAAAAATATGATTTTATATAGGAGAAAGAATGTCCGCAAGATCACAATTACAATCAAAACCTGTAGCAGACCTTAGGTCAATAGCTGAAAGTTTAGGCATTGAACATAAGGGATTACAAAAAGCAAAACTAATTGATTTATTAGTTAAACACAGTGATGAAATTTTAGATACAGAAGAAACTGAAGTAGCTGAAGTTATTAGTAAATCAAGTAATGATGACGGACCTTCTGTAGTCAGTTCTGGAGACAGTGAAATAAAAAAAGGTGACACTAGAGATGGTATTCTTGATATTCTTCCAGAGGGTTACGGCTTCTTGCGTTGTAATGGTTATAAGCCGAGTGAAGACGATGTTTATGTTGCAGCAGGACTTATTAAAAAATTTAGAATGCGAAAAGGAGATATGGTTTCTGGACCAATTCGTGCACCTAGACAAAAAGAAAAATATCCCGCACTTATCGAACCAAGCACTGTAAATGATGCTGATCCTGAGCTACTTGCTAGGAGAGTAGATTTTAATAAATTAACACCTCTGTTTCCAGATGAGAGATTAAAACTTGAAATGGATGGAAAGCCTGAAAAAATTCTTCCTAGAATAATTGACTTGATTGCACCAATAGGAAAAGGGCAAAGAGGGTTAATTGTTTCTCCACCAAAAGCTGGTAAAACCACAATTCTTAAAGAAATTGCAAATTCAATTACCACCAATAATCCAGAGGTTTACTTAATGGTCGTATTGGTTGATGAGAGACCAGAAGAAGTAACAGATATGCAGAGATCAGTTGATGGTGAAGTTGTGTTTTCTACTTTTGACAGACCACCGGATGAGCACACACAAGTTTCTAAGTTAGCAATTGAAAGAGCTAAAAGACTAGTTGAAGAAGGAAGAGATGTTGTCATTCTTCTTGACTCAATCACACGTTTAGCTAGAGCTCACAACTTAGCAACACCTGCTAGCGGTAGAATTCTCTCTGGTGGTGTTGACTCAACAGCTCTTACTCCTCCAAAACAATTCTTTGGTGCTGCGAGAAATATTGAAGGTGGGGGAAGCTTAACAATCCTTGGAACAGCACTTGTAGAGACTGGTTCAAAGATGGATGAAGTTATATTTGAAGAATTTAAAGGTACAGGAAATATGGAGTTACGTCTTGATCGCCAGCTTGCTGATAAGAGAGTATTTCCAGCTATTGATGTCACACCTTCAGGAACCAGAGAAGAGCAAAGACTCGTGTCACCAAAAGAGCTTGAGTCTCTCTGGGCTCTTAGAAGAGTATTGGTAGCCCTTGAAGGCGGAGCAGCGACTGAACTTTTGATCGATAAATTAAAAGAAACTAAAAGTAATGATGCATTCTTAAAGGATGTCGCAAAAGCAAAATAATCTTGTAAAGTAATAAAAGTATTATTGTAAAGTAGAACTATGAAACAAGGTATTCACCCAGATTATAGAGAAGTTGTTTTCTCAGACGAGGACGCTGGTTTTGCGTTTCTTACTCGTTCAACTATTAAAACAAACGAAACTATTCAATGGGAAGATGGAAACGAATATCCATTAGTAAAACTTGAGATTTCTTCTGCCAGCCATCCATTTTTTACTGGTAAGCAAAAATTAGTTGACTCTACAGGTAGAGTCGAAAGGTTTAAGCAAAGGTACGGATCAACAAGTACCAGACAAGCACCAAAACAAGAAACTTCTTCTCAAGAAGAAGAATAACTTTACTAATTTCAATTTCTTATGTCTGAACAAGATATTGCATATGGTGGCCAAGCAGTAATTGGTGGTGTCATGATTCAAAGCCCAAAAGGATGGTCTTTAGGAATCAGGGATAAAAATAACAAACTTCACAAATATTACGAAGAACGAACCCCACTAATTAAAAGAAACAAATTTTGGTCCGCCCCATTAATCAGAGGTTTTGGGGCACTCATTGATTCAATGTATGTTGGATTTAAGGCAATAACTCTCTCAGATCAGATTTATTCTGATTTTGAAGAATATGAAGAAAGTTTGTTGTCAAAAATTATGACATACTCTTTTTTGGTATCTGTGTTACTAATTTTTATTGCCGGACCTCGATTGCTGGTAGAGACAGTTAATTATTCTCAATCATTGACTGGTGTATTAGAAGGAGTTCTACGTGGGCTTATAGTTATTGTTTATATTTATCTCATAGGAAGAACTAAAGATGCACAAGAGCTATTTGAATATCATGGTGCCGAGCATATGACCATTGCTTCTTTTGAGGCTAAAAAATCCCTTACGATGAATGATGTAAAAACCTTTCCAAAAGAACACATAAGGTGTGGAACATCATTTCTTTTTCTAATAGTCTTTATTAGCTTGTTAACTCTTCCTTTTATCCCAAACGTCAATATTGTTTTGACTGCGGTAACTAGAATTTTACATGTTGTGGTGGTTTCAATGCTTTCTTATGAGATATTGAAATTTAACTTTGCAAATAGTAATTCATTAATTGCAAAATTTTTTGCAGCACCTGGTATCTGGACACAGTTTATTACAACAAAAAAGCCTTCCGAAGAACAAATTGAAGTGGCTATTTTATCAATGGCAAATTGTGTTGAGAATTCTGAAAATACAAAAATGTTTGAAGATATTACTGCACGAGCAAGCGAGGTAAAAGTTGGATAATTCATTACACGAAAAACTGAAAGCAATTGAAAATTCACTTCCAGAAATAGAAAAACAACTCTCAGAAATAGATATTTCTAAGGACCAAAAAGGTTATGCAGAAATGGCAAAAAAGCATAGTGATGTATCAATTATTGTTGATTTATTTAATGAATGGAAAAAGATAACTTCTGAGATTGATGATGCGGTTGAGCTTATTAATTCTGAAGATGATGAAGATATGAAAAGTGAGTTTGAATCAATCGTCACCGAGAACAAAAATAAACTAGATCCGTTAGTTCAAAAAATAAAAGTTTCACTTCTTCCAAAAGATCCGCTGGACGAAAAAGATGTATTAGTTGAAATTAGACCTGGAGCTGGTGGAGAAGAGGCAGCTATATGGGTGGGTGATCTTTATAAAATGTACACCCGTTTTGCAGAAAGAAATGCTTGGAATGTTGAACCTATAGAACTTACAGCATCAGACCAGGGCGGTTACAGTAAAATAATTTTTGCAATAAAGTCAAAAGGAGTGTTTTCAAAGCTTAAATTTGAAGCTGGGGCACATAGAGTACAAAGAATTCCTAAAACTGAATCACAGGGGAGAGTTCATACTTCAATAGCGACTGTTGCTGTGCTTCCTGAAGCTGAAGAGGTTGACTTAAATATCGTTGATAGTGATTTAAAAATTGACGTTTATAGATCTAGCGGTCCTGGTGGTCAAAGTGTTAATACAACTGACTCAGCAGTAAGAATTACTCATATACCAACAGGCTTAGTTGTTACCAGTCAGGATGAAAAATCACAGTTAAAAAATAAAAATCAAGCAATGAGAATTTTAAGGGCAAGACTTCTAAAGGCTGAACAAGATAAAGCTGCAGCAGAACGTGCAAAAGACAGAAAAGAGCAAGTTGGTTCTGGTGAGAGGTCAGATAAGATAAGAACATATAATTACAAAGACAATAGAGTTTCAGATCACAGGATAAACCTGACACTAAAAAAATTAGACCAAGTTTTGGATGGAGACCTAGAAGAGTTTGTTGTTGGCTTGATTGCAGATAATGAAGCTTCAAGACTTGCCAATCTGGAAGAATAATGAACATCCAACAAATTCCTGAGCATGAACTGGCAAGACTCAGAGAAAAAGCTAAAGAAATTACAGGGTCACAGTCAGATTATCATTCATCATATACAGAGCTTCTTACTAGAAGACTAAATGGTGAGCCTCTTCAATATATAGAAGAATATATACCTTTTTATAGCATTCAAATCAATGTTGACCAACGGTGCTTGATCCCAAGACCAGAAACAGAGTTTTTAATTGAGTTAATAAAAAATAATTCTGATAATCCAAAAAAAATCTTGGATGTGGGTACCGGAACTGGATGTATTGCACTTATGCTAAAAAAACTATATCCGGAATCAACAGTTGATGCATGTGATATTTCCCTTGAAGCATTAGATTTAGCAAAAGAGAATTCAGAAATTAATAATCT
>LUMB01000280.1_pt1 | contig 12562 bp, 15 predicted proteins | sample 730021 | NCBI WGS metagenome assembly LUMB01 (sample SAMN03860274, study PRJNA289734) | marine metagenome | biome: seawater column; feature: ocean; material: water; isolation source: Red Sea water column Station 91 - depth 25m | place: Saudi Arabia: Red Sea | collected 2011-10-15 | depth 25 m
GCGCTAAAAAGTTATTTATAACTGGATCTAATCCAAAAAAAAATACCGGCTTCGTTAATCATTTTTTAAAACTAAATAAACTTGATAATGATTTCATAGACGATAAGATTGAAATCTTTTATGAAGCTGGCAGTAGTTTTTTCTCTTAAGTTACTTTTGATAAGTATCCTGTTTTCTAATTTGGCATTTTCAAGAAATATTATTTTAGATTGCGATGTAACCTTGGTTGGAATTGAGGGTAAAGATAAAGCTTCAAATGATACTGAAGTGATTGATATCAATCTTAAAGCAAAAACTATTTTTTTTGGTTCAGAAGCAATTCCCTATAGATTGAGAAATAAACTCAGAGTATATGAAGGTAGATACTTCAAAGGGAATAAAAGAACCTTTGCTATTGAAAATAAACTTATGATTGATAAAAAAACCTTTCAGTCTTCTTTGAACAAAAACGTTTGGGATAATAAAGTAATCAGTGTAAATTCTTATTCTTACTTTGACTGCACCCAAAGAAATTAATGGGGCTATAGCTCAGCTGGGAGAGCGCTTGCATGGCATGCAAGAGGTCGGCGGTTCGATCCCGCCTAGCTCCACCAAAAGTTAATAAATATGGCTTTATCAAAAAATAAAATTACTTTTACATGGTCTCTGTCTTTTATTTTATTTTTATTGATATCACCGATGTTTTTTGGTCCTTTAATTGCATTATTGAACCCAGAGTTTTTTGAAGGAGCTGGCGATACTTTTCTTAGCTTGGGATCCACTCTATTTGTTGCAAGAAATCTTGCAATAGGGTTCGCATTTATTTTTGCAATTTATTTAAGGAGCGCATCCATGCTTTTTATTTTGATCGTCGTTAGATTGATAACCGACTTAATTGATTTTCCAGCATTTCAAATATTTAGGGAATCTCCATTATTTGGGCAAATTATTATTTTTACAGTGCTGTGCTATCTTCCTGCTTTTTTTGGATTACGAATTCTTTGGAAAGAAATTAAAAATCCCTAAAACATTCCTTTTTTTATTTTTTTTGCAGGGATGTGAATACTCTATCGTTTAATAATTCAGGACCAACTGGAAAATGAATTAATGCTGGATTGATCTCTTGAACTTCTTCAAGTGATTTTCCTTCGCTTATTAGCTTCCTAATCTTCGATCTCACTTCTATAAGATCATTTAAATAAATTTTAATTTCTTTTTTATCTGATAACTTTCCATGTCCTGGAATGATTATAGTTTCATCATTTACTAAATTTAGAACTTTCTCAAGAGTAAAAATCATTCCATCAATTGTCCCTCCATTATCAACATCTATAAATGGAGCGTTATCAAGATTACCAACGTCTCCTAAGTGGATTACATTTGCATCTTTAAAAAAGATGATGCTATCACCAGTTGTATGAGCAGGACCAAAATGCATTACATCCACCACATGATCATTAATTTCAAGAGTTAGCTTCTCTTTGTAGAGGATATTTGGAATAGCATCTTTTTCATAAGGTTGTTGAAGCCATCCAATATCAACAAGATTTATGTAAGCTCCTTTCCTAAAGTAATCAAGTGTATTTTCATGAGCATATATATCAGCACCCATTGGACCATATGCTCTGTTTCCTTCAGCATGATCAAAATGAAAATGAGTATTTATAACAAAATCTACCTTTTCCCCACCTAATTCTTTTATTTTTCTCAAAATAACAGGAGAGCTATCTGGAAATTGACTGTCAACGATTAAGGTTCCGTCATTTCCGATTGAAACAAGAATATTACCACCGTAACCAAAAATCACGTGGAGATTGTCTCTCAAAGAAGTAGTTTCAATGAAAGATGGCTCAAAACCTGCCCATCCAAGAGTTTCTAAAAATAAATTTTGTTCCTCTGTGTAAGTATATTTTTTATCTAATACATTCTCCGAACAAGAAATTAGAAAAAAAACGAAAAAAGAAAGTAAAATTTTCATATATAAAAATATTGTAATAAATTTTCAAAGAATTATAAAAAAATTTAAAAATCCTATGATTGATCATCCAGATAAATTTTCAAAAAAATTTATAGCTAACTTGTTTAATCAATCAGAATCTAAATTAAGCGATTTTTTCTATAAACCTGTTGGTTCAGGCCAAGTAGGAGATTGCTACAGAGTGACATTAGATTGGAAAGAAAATCATAAGTTGCCATCATCATTAATAGCCAAGTGTCCTGCTGCTGATATATCTAGTAGAGATACAGCAAGAAATCTTCATTTATATGAAATAGAAACCTCTTTTTATAAATATTTATCGGATAAATGTTTAGCCAGAGTACCAAAGTTATATTTTTCAGATTTTGATTATGATTCAAACGACGGAATATTACTTTTGGAAGATATGCATCCTGCTAAGCAAATTCCACAAATGGATGGTTGTACAGCAAAAGAAGTTTCTCAAGTTCTAAAGGAAGCTGCAGCCTTACATAAAAGTTATTGGAACGATGAAAAACTTTTATCTTATTCTTGGCTTACTTATGGTGTTAGCGAGGAAAGAAAAGAGTTCGTTGCTAATTTACTTCCCGCAGTTTATCCAGAATGGAAAAATAGATATCAAGGAAGAATCAGTGAAGATATTTTTAAGATGGGAGATGCATTAATAGCAAATTATGATAAATATTCTGAAGTGAGAGAGGGCCCTATGACCTTGGTTCAAGGAGATTTAAGGCTCGATAATATTTTATTTACCGATAAAAACAACAGAGCGATTCTCTTAGACTGGCAAACTGCGGCAGTGGGGCTTCCTCTCAATGATGTTGCTTACTGTATTTCTACTAGTTTCCTTAATCCAAATGATAGAGCTGGCGCAGAAGAAGAATTAGTAAAGGAATATCATGCTTTACTTGAGGTTAATGATAATTATTCTTTCGAACAGGCATGGAATGATTATCGTCGAGGTTCATTCGTAGGATTTTTAATGGCAGTTATGTCTGCCATGATTGTTGAAAGAACAGAGCGAGGTGATGAGATGTTTGCAGTCATGGCAGAAAGATCAGGATGGCAAGCTTTGCATCTGGATGCGATAAGTTTTTTAGAATAAGAAGAAGGGAACATCTATTTTTTTGGGAGAGAAAAGATGTTCCCTTCAAAAATTAGTTCAACTTCTTCCACTCAAACAAACGTTTACATAGAATGTTTTTATAGAAATCTCCATCTTATTAAAGTTAAATCCTGGGAATTTTTAGTTTCCGTTTTAGCTCTTTCTTTTAAATCGCGGCAATAGGATCAAACCACGATTGACAATCATTTTAATTCGAAGAAAAATTCAAACTCTTGATTTTTTTCTTCTAGAGCTTTTCCATATTCTTTTATCATTCTAACAGGCGTTATCCTATCTCTAGTTGCTGCGGTTAAGAGCTGTGGAGGTAATTTTCGTTTGGATTCATCTGGAATGTTATAAATAGGAGAGATAGCCTTATATATCTCAGGATGATCAATAGGATTAAATTTTTCTCCTAATACTCCTCTGGGTTTAGATAGTGCAAGCCACCAAAAAATATTTTTGTAAGTTTCAAACTTTTGAAGGGCAAATCTATATAAATCATAAGCTCCATAACTTAAAACAGCTGCTTTAACATCTAAGAGATTTTTTCTAGAAACTTCTTCTAAAGATAAGTCTTCGGGAAGGTAAGTAGGCTCAAAAGCATAGTCTTTCCCGAAGTATTCTTTTTTGCCTATTTTATTTCCTAGATTAAGGATCATGGCACAGATGCAGGCTCCCGCACTATCACCTGTAATTCCAATTTTTTCTTTATCGCCATTATATTTATGAATATTTTCTTTAATCCATAAAATAGAGCCAAAAGCATCTCCAATTAAATCATTAAAGAGAACAGTGTTACTTTGATCTCTAAGTAATCGATAATTTACATTACAGACTACATAATTATGATTGGATGCAATGTATTGAGCCATATTATTGAGGATTTCTTTTCTTCTTATTAAAAAACCCCCTCCATGAAACATCACCACGACAGGGCAAAGTACAGAGATATTTTTTGGACAATATACATCCATATAAAAAAATAAATTACTTATTTAATTAAATAAATCATTTTCATGAAGTAAGTAATTAATTACCTCTGGTATATTTTTTTTAAAATTAAAAAAACCCTTTTTCGAGAATTGCCAACAATAAATATCCTCTTTTAAACCTATAAAATGCAATTTATCAATATCATTGAATTCTCGAACCAAGAAATCCATATTTTCCCCAATAGATGGGTACAACACATCAAATTGAGCATTGAATGACATGAAAGTATCTTCATCAATTATTTGGGAGTTAGATATTTCGTTTGCAAAAGCCTCTTGCAGTGTTCTCTTAAAATTAAGGACTTTTTTATCTAACTTTACGTTTCTATTTTTATTATCAAGTAATACTAAATAAATATTGTCGTAATTATCAAAAAAAGAATAACGTTCTTTAACATTTAAATCAGTCTCAAATAAAACTAAATCTTTATATTTTTGTTTAGTGTGTAAATGCCTAACTTCCTGTAAAGGGTAAATTTTAGGATTTTCTAGGGGCAGGGCGTTTTCATTGAGAGAAGTATTCGTATATCGCTGATTGGTAAATTTTCTTATATTAGATTCTCGTGCTAAGTAATTTTTACCTTGTGTCTGAATCCCTGCTACCCACCTCCAACTCAAAGTATTTGATGCAGCATCGCCATCAAACAAATGTTTCATGAAAAATCTAGCACCAAGCTCCCATGGTAAATTTAAAGTAAATATCCAAATACTCGCAAACCACATTCTAGTGTGATTGTGTAAGTAGTTTTCTGTTTTTAATTCTTTAACCCAATCATCAAAACACTCGATTCCAGTCTCTCCATTTATTGCTTTCTTATATTCTTCTTCAGAGTAAGTTGGGTCGGAGTCTACAAAATCCCTCCAAACTTCTGACCTGTGTTCTAACCAACCTTTCCAATAAACTCGCCAAAAGATCTCTTGTATGAATTTATCTACTTTTTGAAGATTGTATTGAGAGAGAACTTCTCTAACAAGATCGTATTCGTTGATAATTCTGTGAGAGATGTACTTTGATAAAATTGACGTGTTTTCTCTAGAATTAGGACCAAAATCGTAATTTCTTTGAGAAGAATAATCTTTCAATCCTTTTTGAATGAACTTTAATTTATCTTCAGACGCTTTTTCATACATATTCTCATTTTAAATCCCTTAGTTTTAATACTTGATAAATTATTAAAAATAATAATTCAATATAATTTTTATTTGCTAGAAGTTTAGAACTCGATAAACTTATTTTATGTTTGAGAAACTTAATGACAAATCAGTTAATAAGGGACTGCATTGGACCACTATCGCCAGTGAAAAAGTTTTACTAGCGATTATCGGAATATCAACTTGCATTGCTGCAGCTTTGTATTGCTATGAGATGTTTTTAGCAAGACAAATTACTTTGCCTGATTTATTTATGCTATTTATCTATGCAGAGATACTAGGCATGGTTGGAGCTTTTTATTCAACTTCGAGGATACCTGTAACTTTGCCAATTATTATTGCAATCACTGCCTTATGCCGTTTGATAGTCATGCAAAATAAAGAAATGGATGCTTTGATGATCATTGCTGAGGCTGCCGCAGTAATTATTCTTGCAGGTGCAGCATATTTAATGAGTCTAAAAGACAAATTAAGCCTTGAAAAATTAAGAGCTCGAGAACAAGATAAAGAATAAATAATTTTGGGAGAAATAAATGAACGCTGAGATATTTATACCTATGTATTACATGGTTTTGCTTACTGCATCAGTATTTTTGTTAAGCACGTTGATTAGATTTAAAAACGTACTAGTAGATAAAAGTCATACCGGAAGTGAACTGATGAAAATACCTTTGCCAGCATCTGCAGCACAAATAACTAAACAAGCAGACAGAAATTTGATAAATCTCTTTGAATTTCCTATCTTGTTTTACGCTATTTGTGTTGTTTTGTATGTCACAGGAAAAGTAGATGCATATTTCGTACTTTTAGCTTATTGGTTTGTAGGTCTAAGAGTTGCACATTCTTTGTATCACATCTTTATTAATGGCTTTATTGGAGACATGCCCTTAAGAGCTTTGTTATGGTTACCAAGTTGGTTGATTGTAATTTGGATGTGGGTAAGGTTCGCCTCATTGATTTAAATTGAGTCTATGAGAAAGGGACTCAAAATCTTTTCTTATTTACCCAATCCAAGAGTTTGGAAAGCGGAGATAGCTGCAAAGATTGCTGGAATAACAATTGAAGTTATTGGCGATAAGCCCTCTGAGATTCCAAATTGGCTTTGGGATTCTGAACCAAAAAAATTATCAGATTCTGATAAAAAAGAATTAAAAAAATTTGAAAGAACTGGTAAGAGGGGTTTTAGTTCATCTTTATACAAAACCGATGACTTTATAAAATTAATTCCTTTTGGGACTGTTCCAGCAGCGTTTAGCCCGGATGGAAAAATAGGAATATTTGAATCTAATAGCATTTTAAGAGCGATCGCAAGACAAGATGATAATAATCATTTGTATGGAAAAGATGCTTTTGAAGCGTCAAGGGTAGACAGTTTCTTAGACTCAGGTCTTGTTTTTTCTCGAGAGCATCAAGAATACTTATTTGGCCTTAATGATATGAACGAAGCTTTGTATAAAAGAATGAAATCAGCTTATGAATTTTTTCTCAATGGCATCGAAGAGTCTTTAAAAAATTCTAAATTCATCGGCTTTGATCATCTAACAATTGTAGATATTTCTTTTTTTTGTGATTTTTCTCAATTTTTGAGAGAAGGTCATTATGTATTCAAGCTGATGTTGCTCCTCCTGACCGATTAAATCTCTAGTATATTCCTCTAAATATATAGAAGCTCCCTCAACCATTGTGAGAAGTTTTTTGTATAAACTTAAAGCATGCAGTTCGTGTTCTAAACTTTCTTCCAAAATATCTTTTATAGAATGATTATTGGTTTCGACGATTTTAGCTATTTTTTGACTGGGATGTCCGTCAAGGCCAGTAAGAAGTTCTCCAGCTTGCTGAGCGTGTTGAAGAGACTCATTAGCTTGCTCCTGCAGAAAGCTCACAATAGGTATTCTGTGAGGTCCAACCACCATCAATGCAGAGTGAGTGTATCTAACTACACCTGCTAATTCATACTCCATAATTTCATTTAAAGTTGTACAAACTTGTTTCAGATCTAATTCGTTTTGCATTTTGATCTCCTTTTTCTCATATTTTATCAGCTTAATATGTTTTTCCTCTTGATGAGAAATAAGATAACAATGAGAATTATTTACATAAAAAGATTTGAATGAAGAATAAAATTTAGAGAAAATAGCTATATGAAAAAAGCAACATTTACCAAAATGACTCAAGGTACTCAAGAAGACTATGTGCCTATAGTAGAAGCAGCGATGGTTCATTCAGAGAACCTTCCAGAAAGAATAATCGAACACCTTAATATGTTAAAAGACGATTTTGGAGGTTTCGCAGTCGACAGATATGAGCATTGTTTGCAAACAGCCTCCAGAGCTTATCGAGATGGTAGAGACGAAGAATATGTTGTTTGTGCACTTTTGCATGACATTGGTGATATTTTAGCCCCTGCGAATCATGCAGATTTTGCAGCTACTTTATTGGAGCCTTATATTTCAGAAAAAAACTATTGGATTTTGAAGCATCATGGAATTTTCCAAGGTTACTACTTTTTTCATTTCCTTGGTCTTGACAGACATATGCGTGATAAATTTAAGGACAGTGAACATTGGAAAGATTGCGTAGAGTTTTGTGCCAAATACGATCAAAACTCATTTGATCCAGAGTATGAGAGTCTTCCTATTGAAACTTTTATGCCGATGCTTAAAAACGTCTTATCTCAGACTAAAAAATCAATTTATAAAGCTGAAGCCTAGTTAAGAGGGTTTTCCTTTCTCCTCAACTTCCTTGTCGTGAGTTTTTTTCGCCTCAATTAGATCTGGCATTACTTGATTTAACTGGTCCATTGACCAAAGCTCATCACTTTGAAAGGATTTTATTACCGCTGGTTGTTGCATGATTCCAACTGTTCCTGAAGAGACATGAAATATCTGATTAGTGATTTCACTTGCTTCATCAGAACATATCCAGGCAATGATAGGAGCAATTTGTTGCGGTCCTTGACTCCAATCGTCAGGATCAACGTCTCTACCCGCTGCTTTCATTAAATCAATTGTTAGTCTTGTTGCTGCTCCTGGTGAAATTGTATTAACAGTACATTTATATTTAGCCATTTCCATAGACAACGATCTACTAAAGCCAGCAATACCTGCTTTGGCTGCTCCATAGTTTGTTTGTCCAATGTTTCCAATAAGACCGGAAACTGAAGACATATTTATGATTCTGCAATTCAATCTATTGGTTTCTCTTATGTATCTAACAAATGGTTGAGTACAGTTGAAGTGTCCTTTTAAGTGCACGGCCATGATTGCATCCCAATCAGACTCTTCCATATTAAATAAAGTTTTATCTCTTAAAATTCCAGCATTATTGATAACAATGTCTACTGCACCAAAAGCATCCATCGCTGTGTTAAAGATATTCAAACCACCTTCGTAAGAATCTACTGAATCGTAATTTGCAACTGCATCTCCACCTTGAGCTTTAATTTCAGCTACAACCTCATCAGCTATTTTTTCATGACCAGAGCCATCAGGATTAGCGCCTAAATCATTGACTACAACTTTGGCACCTTCCTTAGCAAATAATAGAGCTGTTTCCATACCTATGCCTCTACCTGCTCCAGTTATTATTGCTACTTTATTATTTAGAACTCCCATGTTTTCACCCCTAGTATTAGTGCATAATTGCTTTCATCTAGAGTATATTATTTTTAAAAATTTATAAATGTCAGAAAATAAGAACATCGATGTTTCGAACGTAACACTTTTTTTACATTCAGCTGGTTCCGGAGTTGTCGGAATTAAAAATGTAATTTTCGGGACTTGGGTATTACTTTATTACAATCAAGTTCTAGGCCTAGAACCTTATTTGGCATCTATTGCTCTTGGAGTTTCTCTTTTTTTTGATGCCATTTCAGATCCTCTGGTGGGTGTTTGGTCTGACAGATTTAAATCAAAACTAGGCAGAAGACATCCTTTCATTTATGCAAGCATTTTTCCTTTAGCATTTTGTATCTGGTTACTTTTTGTCCCGCCTTCATCTTATGATCAATCTTATCTGTTTTTAAAATTATTAACTTTAACGGTCTGTATAAGACTAGCAATTACCTTCTTTGAAACACCTAGGGCTGCTTTAGGCCCAGAACTTACTAAAGATTACGATCGCCGAAATACTTTAAATGCGATGGGCTTGTTTTTTGGATATGGAGGAGCGATTCTTGTGGGCTTTGTAATGTTAGAGTTTTTCCTTCCTGAAACATCAGGATATATGGGATCAAGAGCATATCTCAATCCTGAAGGATATGAAAAATTAGCATATTTTGCTGGCTTTCTTACCTTAGTGCTTGGCTTTGTTGCGGCTTCAAGCACTCATAAACATATAAACGATCTTCATGTTGTCTCTGACAATTTAAATGTTGATATAAAACAAGTCTTTAGAGAAGTAATAGAAACATTATCCAATAAGTCTTGGCTTATGATTTTTTTTGGAGGTTGTCTATATGCGTTATTTCTAGGCCTCAATACCGGCGTAGGCAATTACATAAGTATTTATTTTTGGGAATGGACTCCTTCAGATATTTCGGTATTCCCTTTGGCAGGAGGCGTTTCTGCAATCATTGGTGCAATTATTGCAGTTGTAATATCACAGGGTAGAGAAAAAAAGAACATTGCACTTTTTGCTTTATCAGCAACAGTACTTATTTCGTATATTCCTTTTGTATTGAGATTGATAGATCCTCTTTTTGAAGCTCAAACTTTCCCTAGCAATGGATCAAATGCACTATGGTGGATTATGATTTCTCATCAGTGTGTCACTGACGTTTTATCCGTAATGGGTTGGGTAATCTTAATTTCAATGGTTTTTGACGTAGTTGAAGATTCTCAGAAAAAAACCGGAAGAAGAGATGAAGGTTTATTTCTTGCTGGCCCGGGATTGTTTCAAAAAGTATTTTCTGGCCTAGGCGTATTCATTCTTGGTTTTGTCCTCCAATTTTTAGGTTTTAGCAATACGGAAGCAACCATTCAAGAAATGAAAGAGCCAGTAAATAACTTAGTTCTTTTTATTTGTATCATTGGTCCAATTTTAAATATTGGCGGACTTACTTTCATTTATTTCTATACGATTACGAGAGACGAATACGAGTCAGCTGTTAAAGATTTAGGTTACGAATAATGTTTTTTCCGATATCTGACGATAATCCAAGCTCTTCGACTCCTTACGTGACTTATTTATTAATCGGACTTTGTAGTTTTGTTTTTATTCTTCAATACTTAAGTCAAATGAATCCTTCAATTTTTTATAATTTTGGTTTCATTCCAGCTGATTTTTTTTCAAATTATTCGTCTTTCACTATTTATACCTCTATGTTTTTGCATGGAGGTTTTTTCCACATTGCTGGCAACATGCTTTATCTATGGATCTTTGGTGACAACGTAGAAGACTCTATGGGGACAGTAAAATTCATTATCTTTTATCTTCTTTGTGGAACAATTGCTGCATTGTGTCAGGGGCTTGTAGATCCTACATCTCAAATACCTATGGTTGGTGCAAGCGGTGCAATAGCCGGTGTTTTGGGTGCTTATCTAATGTTATTCCCAAAAGCTAATGTTAAGTGTTTAGTATTTATTATCATAATAATTCAAATGATAAGAGTACCTGCTTTTTTGGTTTTAGGTTTTTGGCTTGTCTTACAATTTTTCAGTATCCCAGGTTCCATAGATATGGATGGTGGAACAGCTTATTTTGCACACATTGGAGGTTTTTTGGCAGGAATGATCTTAATACCTTTCTTTAAAAACAAAGATGTAAAATTGTTTCATGAACAAAACACTTCATCATGGCAAGTTTTCAATAGAGACGCTAAAGAATTTTCATTTCAAAAGAATGATAGCGTCGTGGTAGATTTCATTAAAAAATCAGAAGAAGAAATGAATCGGAGAAAACATTGAATATTATTCTGAAGGTTATTTTTTGGGTTTTCGGAACTATATTTGCGATAGCATCAATTATAGGTATTTATTTGTTAGCTTTTTATTTTGGCTTTTTTGGAGTTCTTGAAAAAGCTGAACCCAATGTTAATTCTACTTATCCAAAGGATTTATTAACAAAAAAGATTCAGTCTCAACTGGAACATAACCCATCGAACAAACAAATTCTGTTTGGTGATACTCATGTTCACTCAACGTATTCTTCTGATGCTTTTCTATGGAGTCTCCCTTTAAATAATGGTGAAGGTCCTCATCCTGTATCAGACGCATGTGATTACGCAAGATTCTGTTCCGCATTGGATTTTTGGGTAATTTCCGATCATGCGGAGGCTGCTACTCCTACAAAGTGGATGGAAGCAAAAAAAGCAGTAAGACAATGTAATGCAATCCATGAAAATAGTGAAACTCCTGATTTGATATCTTTTTTAGGTTTTGAATGGACTCAAATTGATCCTGATAAAGAGAATCACTATGGACATAAAAATGTCATGTTTTTGGAAACAGATGAAGAATCTGTCCCAGTGATGCCAATTGGTTCAGGTGGAGTAGCTACTGATGGAATGCGAAGCGCAGATAGACTACCGATTGTGAGATCGAACATGCTCTCTATGGCACTGGTTGATTTTAAAAATAGAAATAGATATGCAGATTTAATTACATTTAGTGAGCATATAGTTAAAACTGAAGATTGCGATGATGATTTTTATAGCCCTGAAAATTCTTGTTACTTTTCAGCATTAACTCCTAAAGATCTTTTTACAGCATTAGACAAAATAGAATCCGACTCCATTGTCATACCCCATGGAAATACTTGGGGTTTTTATACGCCTAGTGAATCTAGCTGGGATAAACAATTGTCTAATGAACACAATAATTCTGAAAAACAAATTTCATTTGAAATCATGTCAGGACATGGGAATTCTGAAGAATATCGACCATGGACTGCTAGTCTTTCAGAAAACAACGTTCAGTTTTGCCCAGAACCTTCTGAGAACTACTTGCCTTCTTGTTGGCAAGCTGGAGAAATTATCAAGGAAAGATGTCTTGAAAATCAAAATAGCGAAGCTATTTGCGATAAAAGGGCTGCTTTAGCAAGACAGTTATACATTGAAGGAGGATTATCTGGAAAGTTTGCTGTCAAAGGCATTACTCCAGAAGAATGGTTAGATTCTGGACAATGCAAAGATTGTTTTGTTCCTGCTTTCAATTATCGACCTAGAGGTTCAGCTCAATATGCTTTAGCTTTGAGAAATTCTGAAGATGGGATAGAACAAAGATTTAAATTTGGTTTTATTGCATCAAGTGATAATCACCGGTCAAGACCTGGAACGGGTTATAAACCAATTGACCGAATGGTTACAACCGAAGCAAATGGTCCAGCTTTAAAATTTGTTGAAGATAACTTAAC
>LUMB01000500.1_pt1 | contig 12337 bp, 11 predicted proteins | sample 730021 | NCBI WGS metagenome assembly LUMB01 (sample SAMN03860274, study PRJNA289734) | marine metagenome | biome: seawater column; feature: ocean; material: water; isolation source: Red Sea water column Station 91 - depth 25m | place: Saudi Arabia: Red Sea | collected 2011-10-15 | depth 25 m
GTCAAAAATGGCTTAGAGGTAGATACTAATACCCTCTTTGTAGATTCGGCCAATAATAGAGTTGCGATAGGAACAACAGTGCCTACCACAACTTTGGATGTTCGTGGAAAGATATTATCAGATAGTCAGGTAGAAAGTTGGGTTGGTAAGTTTGTAGGTATTGTCACTGCTGGTGCGGTTGGTGTTACTACAATGACTGCTACCGATGCAGTTGTTACTGGATTCTCAACACTTGGAAAGGCAAACGCCACATCATTAAACGTTACAACAGGATTTTCAACAGTTCAGTCATTGACTGCGACTGATCTTACAGTGTCAATCGGTGCAACAGTCACAAAAGATTTAAACGTTGGTGCAGCTGCAACGATTGGTGCTGCGTTAACAGTTACAGGCAATGCATACCTAAATGGTGATGTTGACATAAACAAAGCACTCGATGTTGGTGAAGATTTAAATGTCGGTGCTGCTGCAACAGTTGGTTCTGCGTTGACAGTTACAGGTGGTGCTAAGATTGCATTAGATTCAAGATTTGAGAAGGCTTTAGAAATTGGTGAGGATTTAAATGTTGGTGGTGCAACAACAATTTCTGGCCCTACAATTTTAAGTAGTGACTTAAATGTGAGTGGTGCATCGACAGTTGGCGGTGCATTGACAGTCACAGGTAATGCCTATTTCAATGGTAATGTTGACATCAATGGTGACTTATCTTATGATGAGGTGAATGCAAGAAATATAAATATATCAGGAATTGCAACGCTTGGTTTTGCGACTGCTGGAAATGCATATGTCTCTGGTATAACTACTTCTTCATTATTGCATGTCGGTATGGGTGCAACAATGATTAAGGTAGAGGGAATACCAGCTACAAGAGTTGGTATCAACTCAGTTGGCCCTGCATTTACTTTAGATGTAGATGGTGACTCAAATGTCACAGGCACAGTTCTTCAAGGGGGAGTTAGTGTTATAACCACGGCAAGTGGTGACGCTACTGCTCTTGCAATCGCTTTAGGATAATCAGAAATGGCAAACACGTTTAAATTAAAAACAAAAGCAAATGTGGGAGTGACCACAGTTGGAATTTATACTGCTCCTGCTGCAACCACTACCGTTGTGATTGGTATCACAATGTCAAATACATCTGGATCAGGTGTCAATGTTGGAGTTGGAATCACTCGTGCGTCGGCTGAAGATATTAAATTACTTAAGAATGCTCCGATTCCACAAGGATCATCACTTGAATTTATGGCTGGAAACAAGATTGTATTAGAAACAACAGACACATTGACGGTAGATAGTGATACAAACAATAGTGTTGATGCTGCATTGACAATCATGGAGATTACATAAGATGTCACTGACCAAAATTGGAAGCATTGGTATTAATACTGGCATTCAATTAGCTGGTGTTACTACAGTATCCACATTAAAAGTTGGATCAGGTGTCACCCTGAGTTCAGATGGAGATATATTTGCAACTGGTGTCACAACCACAGGATCTTTAGTAAGTAGTGGTGCAATATCAGCGACCACAGGAACATTCAGTGATGATGTCACCATTACTGGTGGCAGTGGTAGATTAACCGTAAGTTCAACCGTAGATTGCTGATCATCGAAATGAGGTTGCAGACAGTGAGATAAGATTCATGGTTGATAACTCCATTCAGGCCGCCATTGATGGAGACGGACACCTTAACTTTAAAAATGACACCGATACATATTTTCATCGACCAGACACTAATACACTTGCATTTGACACGCAAGGCGCAGAAAGACTTCGCATCGAATCTGGTGGCAATGTTGGCATTGGAACCAGTAATGCAAATAATTTACTTCATGTATATGGTGGTCATATAAAAGCACAAACAAGCACGGATGATACAGACACAGATGTTGATCTAATTAGAGCTCAATGTGGATCAAGTGGTGGAGCACTTTTCGCAATTAGAGCAGCAGATGCAGCAGATGATAATTCAGATTGGGATATTAAAACAAATGCTAATGAAGATTTATCATTTACTATTGGTGGCACAACAGAAAAACTTCGCATCAATTCAGATGGTAGATTGCTTATTGGTTCTAGTTCAGTAAGACAAGTTGGTGGTTCAGCTAACTCAGGATATTTTCAAATAGAGGGAACAAGTGCTAACACCTCTTCAATGTCGTTAGTTAATAATCAAAATGCTACCAATTCTTCAGTTATTAGATTTGGAAAGACAAGAGGCACATCTACTGGTTCAGTCACTACTGTAGCAGATGGTGATTTATTAGGAAGAATTGCATTTGCTGGTGCAGATGGAACAGATTTACAAAATTCCACAGCAACAATAGATGTAAAAGTAAATGGAACTGTAGCTGGAAATCAAATACCCACTGATATCGCTTTTGAAACAAGTGCTACTACTGGTAATGCGAGAACAGAAAGACTTCGCATCACATCAGGTGGCAATATTGGCATCAATCAATCAACTCCAACAGCAAAACTTCAAGTAACTGGTGGTGGTGCCTATACAGTTGCAAATTCGGGCAGATCTGTAGAGGGAATTGATATTAATTCGTCATCAGGTGATGTAGATGGAGCTTTTGGTGGTGCAATTTCCTTTGGTGTTGGTCAAATTGGACGTTCTGCAATCGCAGCAGTTCAGAACAGTAGTGATGAGGATAATACTGGTTTAGCATTCTTTACTCACCCTTCAAACACTGGAACAGCTGATGCAGTAGAAAAAGTTCGCATCACATCAGCTGGTGCAATCGGTATCGGAACTGTTGCTCCAGAGAATGATCTCCACCTCTTGACTGATTCTGCCACTATGAAGTTGACATCAACTGGATCTGGAAATTCTACAAGACTAATTTTAGAATCAGAGGCTGATACCTATGGTGGAATTCATTTTGGTGATCCATCTGATGAGGATGCTGGAAGAATAAGATATTATCATGGTGGTAGTAACCCAAATCATATGGCGTTTTCTACTGATGCAACAGAAAGAGTTCGCATCACATCAAATGGCCACGTTTTAATAGGAGGAACTGACGAAGTAACAGACACTAAAGTTCGTATTGATGGAAATATTGCTCAAGGAAATACTGCCACAGGAACTGGAGCTATTATAAAAACCATTGTTGTAAGTAGATCCTATGATATGTCTACTTCTGCAACAAATATTCTTACTTTTGATAATTGGGGAACTTCTGCTATGGATATAACTGTTTTTAGAAGAGATAATTCAGCTCCAGCTGGAGCACAGGTAGTTAAATTATATCTAGCCTTTCATGGAAGTGGAACTAACATAACACAAGCTTCAATAGCTCAGGAAAATAAAGTCTTAAGAGGTAGTATTCACAATATTGATTACAGCATATCTGAAAATAATAATACTGCAACCTTAATTGCCACAGGAGACGATAATGGAGGTGAGACACAAGATTTAACTTTTCACATCTTAGCTCGTGGTCATTTTAGCGGCACTGTTGCCGTTATTTAATAAATAACTAAAAAGATACATGGCATATATTGGAAGACAACTCACTCAAGGTAATTTCATCAAACTCGATGATTTACAATCACAGTTCAATGGATCGAAGACAACATTCAATCTAACGACTGGTGGCTTATCATATACGCCAGGATCTGCTAATGCATTATTAGTTTCTTTGGGTGGTATCATACAAGAAGTTGGAAGTGCATTCACAGTTGCAAATGATCAGATAACATTTTCAAATCCACCAACGGCTGATGCAAATATCTTCATCATCGCACTAGGTAACTCAGTTAGTATCGGAACGCCTGCGGATGCAACTATCAACGCAGAGAAATTAAATGCCAATTTCGGACAGTATAGTGGTATTGGAACCATTATTATGTCTGGTATCGTCAGTGCGACAAGTGTTCGTGGTGATGGACGATTCTTGACAGGAGTATCTGCTGGTAAGTTTGTATCTGAGACTGCTGGTATATCTACAAATACACCTGTTGGTGTCAATACTTCAACTGTTGATGATAATGATCTTACAGGAATCGGTAATTCATTCAAAGGTTTGTATGTTGCAAACGGAATGATCATACATGATAGTGAACTTACAGGAACTCATTATATCGGAACCAGTTTCCGAGGTATGATGGCAGGCCCAGTGTCAATCGCTGGAACTTTGACCGTTGACGGCAACTACGTTGTGGTCTAAATAGTAAAACAATTAGGGGGAAAGTGAACCCAAATGGCGTCAGAAATTAGAGTCGATAAAATAACAAGCCTATCTGGAGTAGGGACGATTTCACCGTCTCCTACTGGAGTAGAGATTGCTGGAATTACAACAGTTGCAACTTTAAAGGCAACAACAGGCATCGTAACGACATTAACAGCGAACACAACTAAAATAACTACAGGAATTGTCACAACTCTAACTGCCACAACAGGTATTGTAACCACTTTAACTGCGAACACAGTCACTTCTCTTGGTGATGTAGATATTGCGGATACGATTGTTCATACTGGAGACACAAATACAAAAATAAGATTCCCTGATGTTGATACAATTACAGCAGAAACTGGTGGTAGTGAAAGACTTCGCATCACATCAAGTGGAACTGTTGGTGTTAATTGCACTCCAACTGCTGCACCTTTAGAAGTAAAGCAACAGTCTGCTGATGGTGGTGCTTTAAGATTAAGAGATTCCTCTGCTCAATATCGATATTTAGAATTTGATGTCACAAATGATCTTACTCAAATTACAGCAAGAAGCAACAATAGTCATGGTAATATTAATATCGGAACTTTAGATCAATATGGAAGAACAACTCAATTATACATCAAAGGTGGAAACACTCCTAAAGTCGGTATCGGAACTGATGATCCAGATTGCATACTACGTGTTGCTAAAGCTTCTGCTGGAACCATATCTGCTGATGGAAATGCTGTATTGGCATTAGAAAATAGCAATCATTGTGTATTGAACATGATGTCACCAGCTGATAAGAGTGCTTATATCATGATGGGTGATCCTGATGATCTCAACGCAGGGCAAATTAGATATGACAATAATACAAATAACCTCTCTATAGATGTTAATGGTGGTGAAAAACTTCGCATCTTATCTACTGGAGGGATAACCTTTAACGGAGATACCGCAACCGCTAATGCTTTAGATGATTATGAAGAGGGCGACTGGACGCCAACATTTGAATCTGGTAGTGGTTCTATTACTGTTAATGCTTACTCCGTGCAGTATGGGAAATATGTAAAAATAGGAAAAATGGTTTATGTTGAGGGTTTATTGAGAGCAAACGTTACTAACAATTCCAATGGCACATATGATATTGGCGGACTTCCATTCACTGTAACAAATACACCAAATTCCACTGGAATAATACATGCTAAAGAACAGAGTTCTTGGACTGTTGCTCCACATCACTTCAGTTGCATGAATAATACTACTAAAGCAAGAGCAAGAGGAGGAATTGATGTTGGAGATAGTGCTTACACAAACGCTAATTCCAGTGGTTTTAATAGTGGCAGCACTAATAACAATAGAGTTTATCTTGCTGGGTGGTATCGAGTAGAAGGAGGCTAGACCGTTTGTAAGTCTTTAAACTAAAACAACTGAAAACCTAAACCCGTTTTAATCGGAGATTAATCCTAATGGCATTAAATAAAACTGTTTTTGTAGATAAATGCGAAGTCGTATCTTTGGGATCTACATACACAACAAACAACTGGAAAGTTCTTCAAGTCAGAACTGCAACCGTCATCGATGAAGATGGCACAGAATTAAACAGATCTTATCACCGTCATGTGGTCGTGCCTGGCACACTAACTGGTGTTGGACTTACTGCAATCACCGCAACAGATGTATCTGGAGAAGATGCAAGTGTTCAAGCAATTGCTGGTGCAGTGTTCGATGCTACATGTCTGGAGGCATACAGACTTAATGAAGTCGGAGTTAGATCAGAGACCGCATAAATAGTAAAACGAATAGGGGGAAAGCTCTACTGCTAGCGGTAGTGATAATTTGTTGACGATTCATACGAGTGATGCAAATAACACAGAAAGATTAAGAATAGACAGCACAGGCACAACCAAGATTGTGACAGGAATCGTCACGACTTTGACTGCCACAACAGGTATTGTAACTACATTTGAAGCGACCACTGGAAATATAACAACACTACGAGCGCCCACAGGTATTGTTACAACACTTACAACTAATACACTCACTGCAAACAGCACCACAAAGGTAGGATCAGGAATCACTTTAAGTCCAGACGGAGATATATTTGCAACTGGTATTACAACTGTTGGTAATAGAATCGATGTAATTAGCTCTGAAAACACTTTAGGAATTTTAACAAGCACTAATTCTGGTGCAAATCTTGATTTATTTGATAATGATACACAGTCTCGTATTCGCACGGTGGATGGAAGATTACATTTATATTCTGATTTTGGAGGTTCTGTTGCAGATAGTTCGATAAGATTTTTTGTAGATGGTAGTAATGAAAAAGCTCGCATCTTATCCACTGGAGGAATAACCTTTAACGGAGATACCGCAACCGCTAATGCTTTAGATGATTATGAAGAAGGCGATTACCTTCCTAATTTCACTGTTCAATCTGGTTCAGTTACATTAGATTCTAACCAGAAAACATTATGTTACACAAAAATTGGAAGACAAGTAACAATCATTGGATCGATAAAAATTGCTTCAGTCAGTAGTCCATCAGGTGTGTTAAGGGCAGCATTACCTTTTGCTCGTGGTTCTCAAACTGAACAGGCAGAGAGGACGATGGGAAATATAATGGTAATAAATGCTGCTGTTAATAATGCGAATGAATTTACAACTTATCCAGATGGTGGCAGTGATTCTTATATAGAAATTATTAGCATCTCTGGAACTTCAATAAACAGAAATGGTGGACAAAATATGCAAGCGAATACAACCATATATGTTAACTATACCTACTTTGCTGCTTCTTAGACCGTTTGTAAGTCTCTAAACTACGCTCTTATCCATTTAAAAATCAATGGCTTATCACATTAAAAAACAATCTGTTTTATTAAATAGTAAGACAGTTTATTATAAGGGAAACTCATCATGGTCTGATGTCTATGCAGATAGAAAAACCTACTCTGCTGAGGCTGATGCAAATGCTGAGATTGCAAATCCTGATGGCAAGAATGGTGGATTTAAAGGATCTACTGTTGTCTCAGAATAAATAACTAAAAAGATAGAAAGATGCCCTATATTGGTAATCAAGCTGTAGTTGGAGATTCAGCAAACACATTTAAATTACTCGATGACATTTCAACGTTTACTTTGACGTTTGATGGATCGAGCACTGATGTGGTGTCTGTTAATAATAATACTTTAACATTCGCAAATCATCGATTTATTACAGGGCAGAGAGTTACATATACAGACGGTGGCGGAACTGTAATCACAGGATTAACTGACGGAACTGCATATTTTATAATCAAGGTAGATCAAAGCACAATCAAACTTGCAACAAACGCTTCAAACGCAGCATCTTCAACTGCGATAGATTTGACTGGTGTTGGTGCTGGAACATCACATACTCTTAACGTTGCATTTGATGGTGTCAATACAAAATTTAAGGCAACTCATACAAATGGCATAAAAGCTGGTGTGAGTCGTGCTGCACAACTAAGTTTATCAATCAATGGTGTAATACAACAACCAACCGAAGCAAAACCACCTACAGTTGGTTACGGTATTGAACCAGACTCTACAATTGTATTCAGCACGGCGCCAGTCACTACAGATAAGGTATTCGGTTCATTCATTGGTGAAGTCGCACCAAGTTTTGATCTCACAGATAATACGGTTAACAATTTTACAGGTGATGGTTCAACATCAACATTTAATCTTTCAAAAGAAATACCATCAAATAATGATATTCTAGTGACACTTGATGGTGTTACTCAATATCCGTCTGACACATCAACAACCAGAGCATATTCAGTTATTGGTAGTTCACTTGTATTTGTATCTGCCCCAGCTGATGGTGTTGCAATTCAAGTGAGAATGATTGGATTTGCTGGTTCAACTGCTGCAGAGGTCACAGGTTTCTATGGTAGAACAGGAAATGTAAGATGTAACTAATATCGATTCAGTCGGTATTATTACTGCAAGATCTAATATTCTTGTTGGATCTGGAATTACTTTAAGTCCAGATGGAGATGTATTTGCAACTGGTATCTCTACATTTAGTGAAGGATTTGCTGGTGATGTTTTAATTGATGATAAGATAGTTCATCGAGGAGACATAAATACTGCGATTAGATTCCCTGATACTGATACATTTACAGTCGAAACTGATGGTAAAGAAAGACTCCGCATCAACCCATCTGGTCGATATTTAATTAACACCAATCCAACAGGAACAGGTAGACAAGCTCGTTTAGGGCCTAACAATTTTAATCCGTTATTTCAAATTGAAACTCAAGAGAATACGGCAGCGATACAAGTAAGTCGAATTCAAGATGTTGCTAATCCACCTAGATTAGTTCTACAATCAGCAAGAGGAACGAGTGCATCTCCCTCTATCGCTCAAAATGATGATCAAACTGGTCAAATATTATTCAGTGCATATGATGGAAGTAATTTTACCAATACTGCACAAATAAGATCAGAAGTTGACGGAACACCAGGCACTGATGATATGCCTGGAAATCTTATATTTGGAACAACATCAGATGGTTCACCAAATTCATCAGAGAGGCTTCGCATCAACTCATCTGGCCAAGTTTTGATTGGAACTGCAACTGAAGCCACTGCTGATGTGAAACTCGCTGTATATGGTTCTGGAACAACTGTATTCAAAGTTAATAACACTGATGATGGAACTGCAACACTCACTCTAGCTAATACTGGATCCAGTAATGGTTCAATATCACAATCAAATTCAGCAATGAACTTTTCCATTGCTGGTGATGACAAACTAGAGATTTCAGATAATGTGGTAAGGGTAAAGAATGGTCAAGTATACTTAAACAAACAAGGTGCAGCAAATTTTATTAAGGTAGGAACTGGACAGAATGCAAATAATTATGCTTACATAGACTTTATTGGTGATGACACTTATACAGGTTATGGATTAAGACTTCTTAGAGGTCAAGGTGGTGCAAACACTGATTCCATGCTTACTCATAGAGGAACAGGATCTCTCTTTATAAAAACTGTTGAAACAGCTCCAATTATATTTACGAGTGCAGATACTGAAAGAATGCGTATCACAGGAACAGGCAATGTCGGCATCTCAACTCAGAGTCCAACAGGAAAATTATCAGTTGGAAAGGTTGGTGCATACTTGAGTAATAATGGGATAACGGTTACTAATCCACATTCATTAGGACTCAAAAACGGTGTTTTCGTTCACAGTGAGTCTGGATATAACCCATCAGCATCATATCGTGCTGCTGCATTTAAGGCAGTTGGAACGACAGGAATTGCAGTAGGTGTTTCAACAGATCAAGGAAGCAATGGATTAGGTGGAACATTAAATTATAGTCTTAATTTTGATGGCACAACAAATCAAGATGGATCTATCACAGCAAATGGTTCATTCTTTCAAGATCAGGGTGGAGTAACGAATGGCGGTCAAACTCAAGATAAAACTATAACTTTTGATGCTAGAGGAGTATTTTTGTTGCTCATTAGTTATAGTCTTGGCACAACCACAAGTGATATAAATCGAAATATTTATAGTCTTGGTCTTTTTGTTTCAAGATCTAATGGTGCAACTTGGGTGCCAATACAACAGGATTTAAACAGCACTCAGGTAGGAAATCTTACAATAAGTGACAATAGTGTAAGAGGTCAATTAAGAGTTCAAAAATCTGCTGGAACTGATAATAGATCATGTGCATTTAGAATTGACGTGTTATCATCTGCTGGCGTTAAAATCACTGTCACAGATACTTAATCATCATTGACACTTTTAAAACTATCATATATAATAGAGATAAAATTATTTTTTAATTATGGCTGAAACACCAGATCATTCAACTCACTTGAAATCACTTGTTGAACAACAGGCTGCACTTTCACGAGAGCTTGAAACTAAAAAAAACTTGTTAATGAAAGTCACAGGTGCAATTGAGTATCTTACAGAAATTGGTGTGACTTTACCACAAGAAGAGGAAACAACTCCAGAATCAGAGGTTGTTGAATAAATAACTAAAAAGAAATAAATGGCACTCACCAAAGTCACAGGACAAGTAATAAAGAACACCACAGATGTTACTGTTGGTGTTCTTACTGTTACCAACACACTCGCTGTTGGTGCAACAGTTAACTTTGTCAGCGACGTTTCAATTGGTGGAACAGTGTCAATCGCAGGCACGTTAACTTATGAAGATGTCACCAACATAGATGCGGTTGGTTTGATTACTGCGAGAGATGGTATTGTAGTTGGTAGTGGAATCACATTAAGTGTAGATGGTAATATATTCGCAACAGGTGTTACTACTGTTGGTAATCGTATTTTTGTATCTGCTGGTTCTTCTATTGGTATCGGAACTGATTCTCCACAGAGTTTATTATCGATTAATGATAATAATAGTGCAAATGATACACCAGAAATAAGAATCGAAGCATTTAGGCCTGCAATTCGTTTTGTAGATTATTCAGCTAGTTCTACTGAATCTGAAATAGTTGCAAATGGTAATTCTTTAAGATTTAGAATTAGTGATGAAACAAATAATGATACTGCATTATCAGAAATGATGCGTATTAGATCTACTGGCCAAGTTGGTATTGGAACTCATAATCCAGAAGCCAGGCTAGAAGTTTATGATGGTAATATAAAAATCGATAGGCAAAGTGCATCAGGCACTAGTAATCCTCATATTGATCTTAGAACTGGATCGGGTCAATCGAGATTTACGATATATGCAGATGATTATAATGACGGAAATAGTAATTGGAACTTTAAAACCAATGCTGATGAAGAAATGTCATTTCAGATCGCAACAACTGAAGCACTTCGCATTGATTCATCTGCTAATGTCGGCATAGGAACAAGTATAATTGATGGAAAACTACATCTACATGCTAGAACTGGGGATTGCAAATTAATTATTGAAGCTGATAAGATTCAAGATCAAGGCAGTGAAGCTAATAATCCATATATCTTGTTTAGACAGGATGGTGGCCACGACATGTCTGCGGTGGGAAATAATTTATTTGATTCAGCAGATCACAATGCACTTCACTTAGCAAACTCAGGTAGTGCGGCTGGTATAATTTTTGCAACTGGAGTATCAAATGGATATACAAATGCAACAGAAAGAGCTCGTTTTAGAGAATCTGCTATACAAGTTGAAGGAGCTGATGCTGATTCTTCATCTATAAGAATATATCGAAATCAAACAAATCAAAATGCACCAACTCTCGATTTTGGAAAATCAAGAGGATCTAGTGTTTTAAGTGATACTTTAGTTCAAAATGGAGATACAATCGGAACTATAAACTGGTTTGCTGCAGATGGAACTGATTCAGAATCAAGAACCGCACATATAAGATCAGAGGTTGATTGAACAGCTGCCGCAAATGATATGCCTGGTAGAATTATATTTTCAACAACTTCATCAGGCGTAGGCTCGCCAAGTGAGAGACTTCGTATCAATTCATCTGGGCATCTTATTTTTGCTGGTGATACAAATACTTATATACATCGCCCATCCGCAGATACTTTTGCAATTGTAAATGGCGGAAATGAGAGTATTCGCATCGCAACATCATCTGGTAAAATTTATATTGGACATACTGCTGCTACTTCTCTTAGTGGCACTAATACTCATTTACAAATAACTGGACCATCTAATGCTACTTGTTCTATGTCTATACAAAGATTTACTAATAATACTAACGGTAATTTTATTTTCTTTGGAAAATCTAGAGGAACAACCATTGGAGATTATACTGCTGTTCAAGCTGGTGATACAATAGGTTCGATAAGATGGTGTGGTGCAGACGGAACTGATATGGCCGAAAGTGTTGCAGAAATAAGAGCAGAAGTTGATGGCACAGTCAGTTCAAACGTTGTTCCTGGCCGAATAGTATTCAGAACATCGAGAGCAGGAACTCTCACAGAGACCATGAGAATTACAGATAGTGGTCATATTGGCATCAATCATACCAGTCCATCTCAAGAACTAGATATAAAAGCAATATCAACTCATGCGAGTTTAAGACTAGCTGGTGGTGAGGGTGGTAATGCACAAATTCTGATGGATGCTGATCAAGCAGATGATGATATTGATAAGTGGAGACTTATTTCAGCTTCCAGTGAGTATTTCGCCTTACAAAATTATGCCTCTGG
>LUMB01000066.1_pt1 | contig 12317 bp, 4 predicted proteins | sample 730021 | NCBI WGS metagenome assembly LUMB01 (sample SAMN03860274, study PRJNA289734) | marine metagenome | biome: seawater column; feature: ocean; material: water; isolation source: Red Sea water column Station 91 - depth 25m | place: Saudi Arabia: Red Sea | collected 2011-10-15 | depth 25 m
TATTTTAAATCCTTGTTTTTTTCCACGCAAAAACCCTTGGCGTAAATATTCTATAGGAAGCGCGTATGCACTTAATTTACCTGCAAATCTACTTGCTTTACCTAATACATTAGCTGCTTTTACAATTTTACTACTTATCTTAGGTGGTTTAAGATTTTTATAACTTCCTGAAAAAGCATCTTTAAAGCTTTTTATACCTCTTGATATTTCGGTTTTAAGTGTATTTCCAGTACCTGGAAAATTTGTAACGGTTTTGTCTGTTACTCCTGGCTTAGTAAAATAATTTATAATTTTATTTGTTTTTACAGGTTTTGTTTTTATTTGTGATTTTAAATTTTTTACAAAATTCTTAGCTGTTGTTTTTTGAGCTTGAAATTTTTCAAAGTTTTTTTTGTTTTTCATTGGTGAGCTTCCAAACCCACTAAATGGTTTCATTTTAAATGCCATATGTTAAAATATTACGTAGTTAACTCCAAGTTTAAAGTCATACCACTCTCTGTTCCAGTATTTATTATATTTACCTTCAATAAAATACCCTAAATTTTTATTTTGTTTTATTCCGTATATCAGCCCGCCCGAGTAATCGTACCACTGATCGTCTTCTATATAGTTGTGATAGCTAAACTCACTACCATCATTGTAATGCCAAGGCATTAGATTACCCCATACATGTAACCAGTTTTTCTTTGTATATTTATAATAATCAAAACCAACAACTATAGAGTGTTGTATAATTCTGTCTAGTTCATTACGTTTTTTTGCTACGTAATCAGAGATCACTCCTGGTATTACAACCGCTTCCCATACTTCAGGACTCGTAGCAACTAAAGTGCCGTTAGGATCAAAGTATTGATCATTAGCGACGTCTATAGTGTAACCTTCTTGTATTGCTAGATAAGTATAATGTAAATTACCGTTTGATAACATTAATTCAGCTAAAGGATCGTAACCGTATGGTTCTGCTAGTCTATGAGCTGCGCCAATATTAAACGATAAGTTTTTATGTTTTCTATATCTATATCTTTCTGATGCTTCAAAATATTCTACGTCTGCAAAACCATCTTGTAAATATTCAAACTTTAAAGCAAAAAAGTTTATACAAACATCTTCGTCGCAACCGTCATCAGAGCTCCAACGTATAAAATGATGTTGATCCATGTAGTCAACACCTTCTTGTCTTTTATAATCTACTTCAAATAAATATTCTAAACCTCTAACTTTACCAACTGTAGCAGCGTCACTATAGTTAGCTTCTGTACCATCGTAAAAAGTTTGCGCTTTATTTTCATAACCAAATCTAGCTATTTTACGAAGACCAACCGTAAAGTTATAATCATAAGGCGTAGATATAGTTGTGGTTGATAGCTTGTTATCAACTGAAAATACTTTTACATCAGACAATGATGTACCACCATTAATAGCAGCATAAAATGTAGAAAATTTTAATAGTTTTTTAACGTCTAGCTCTTGCGCACAACAACTTTTTGGCGCTGAACAAGCTGTTAAAACAACCATTAACAATATTATAATTCTTTTTACCATGATGCTTTTTTGTATATAATCACTCAATTATTTTTCGTTTTAACTCTTTTCTTTCGATTTCTATAACACCTTTCTGTTTCTTTTCTTCTTTTTTCTTTTCTTTTTCAATACCAACGTTGTAAGGTGTAAAACCAAGTAACATATGAGCTCGCTGCCAATTTTCATAATCATTACTCAACGCGTGTTGAATATTAAGAGCGTTTTGATATGGTGAATATACAGGTGCATTAGTAATAGACTCTATGGTTAATAAACCTGCTTCTAAATAAGGATTACCAAACTCAAGACCTGGTTGTTGTTTTTTAATTCTAGCCCACTTTAATCTTTCTCCAGCCGCATCTAGTCTACCAAACTTAGAACCTATTGGCGGTGATATGTTTAACAAGGCTTCACCAACCTCACTGTAGTCCGCTGTAAATTGTTTCTTTTTACTTTGCTCCATATACTTAATAGTTGCGTTTTTAAAACTAGAAGCAATAGCACCCTGTATACCCATACCTCTTAAAAACGAATCACTAATTGTGTTTAAAGTATATTCTTTAGTTTTAATTATTTTATCTTCAGAAACGTCTTCGTCGTTTAACATCATTGCAAACAATGCTGATTGAAGCCCTGCAAATATTGCTACTTGAGCACCCATATAATAAGTTATTCTACCCATTTTTTCTGATAATTCCGCAACGTTTTTATATCTACCTTTAGATATATCAAGTATATCTTTCATACCTCTTCTATTCATCTGCATAGGTGTATTTGCAAATGGTAGTATAATTCTACCAACTAAAGACGTTTGTTGTTTAGATAATAAGTCTGGTCTAGATGACTGCTGTGTTCTTTCTGATAATTTTTGAAAATCTATAAAAGCCTTTTTTTCAGCCTCTCTAGTTGTTAAACCTTGTTTTTCATACATTTTAATTCTATTACGATAGTAAGTTGCTCCTCCAAATGATATTGCAAAACTATCAGCAAGTTTAGTAGGTGTATAACCAACTTTTAATATTTTTGCTATCATAGAGTTAACAGGGTTTTTAGATGTTGCAGCCGCGGAAGCTAGTTCAGCTTCAGTAACATTTATAGCTAAACCATCTCTTCTTTGTTTTAACATGTCAGAGTTCATTATAAACATAAAGTCTTTTACAAACTGCCTAGTGTTAGCCATAGCCATAGCCGCGGCAACAGGATTATTTTCTCGCATGTTAAGAAAGTTAATCGTACTTATTGTTTGTAATAAAGCAGATCTAGTATTAAAGTTCATAATCGTACCAACACCACCGTTTAGATAATTCATCATCATAGAACTACCTCTGTCTAGCGTTAACGATCTAGTTCTACCAGTTTCCATACGATCAAGTATATCTTCAGTGTTTTGTCTCCAATCGCTACCTAATTTAGACTCCATTTTATTTAAATTTTTTTCAGAAAAAACTTCGTTTTTAATGTCTATAAACTCTTGAAGATATTGTTTTCTACTAACACCTCTATCTATATTTGTAACTTCTCCAGCCATTGTTTCTGCCCACCAGTCGCTACTAGGTTCTTTTAAACCTTTTTCTTGTTTTGTTATTTTAGCAAATTGTTCAGCATAAGCTTTTAGCTTTGGATTATTTTGCACATATTCAACAAGTCTAGCTTCTGTTGTTTTTGCTAAATCAGGTATTGTATATCCAGCTTTATTCCACAAATAAATTCTCATGGCCATATCGTGTGTAAAGCTAGTTCCTTCTACTTCTTTAGGTAATTGTTTAACTACATCTTTGTTCTGCTTACGAAGAGACATGTAATCGTTTTTTGCAGTTTGTCTAGCTGTATTATAACTATCAATACCTTTTTCAAAAGGATTTATAAGGTTTTCTTCAAACCACTTTTTATTTTCAATACCTCTTTTACCTTTACCATATAACGGCTCTATTAAAAGCTCAAAATCAGCAGCGCTGTCTGGTAAAAAAAATCTTCTTCTTTTAGCGTCTTTACCTCTAACCTTTCCTTCTGCTTTACTAAATACTTTTTTGGCTTCAATACCTAGCGAATACTCCATTATATCGTTAACTTCTTTACCTAAATCTTTACTTGCAAAAGCTTGTCTAACTTTAGATTTAATATCTAGTTGTTCTAAAGCATTTTTAACAGCTTTTACGTTAGGTAAAGCGTCATCAACAAAATACATATCGTTATAGCCTTCTGAAAACTTTTCAAGCATCCACATAGCTTTTGCTTCACCAGTGCTATTACCTAAACCTGTAATATTTTTTATATCTATATTAATACCTTTAGATTTTAACCAAGCATGTATTGCTGTTGCGCTTTCAGGTGGTCTAGCTGTTAATACAAATACATTTTCAGGACCAAACTTTTTAATTTGATTACGCATTTTTTGTAATAATGGACCGTCAACACCACCTCTTACATTTACAAAATCTTTAAAATCAAACTTATAACCTTGCTCCGCGTACTTTGGCCCATCAATAGGCCATCTACCAGAACTAATTTTTACAACGTCTTTACCTTTTGTTGCTACTATAAAGTTTTTACCTTTGTCTATTAGTGTTTCGTCAAAATCAAAAGTTGACATACCTCTTCTACTTGCTTTCTTATCTCTACCAGATCTAATAGCATTATCAATAATTTTAATTCTTCTTTCTTTTTCACCACGAGTAAGATCTTTAGACGCAAAACCAGCTTCAGCTAATTGTTCAGTCATACGTTTTTCAACACTTTGATTTGCTTTTTTTATTTCTTTAAATCTTTTAAGCCCAACTTCTTTTTCAAATTTCATTTGAATATCTTGAAGCAAAGTTCTTTTAAAGCCACTCTCAACAGATCTGTATTGAGATAATATATTTGGATTTAACAGTGACATTCTATACAAACCAGAAGTATTTGTTAAACCGCCTTTAGCATCAACAATATCTAACAAGTCTTTTGTTGACGTTATTCCTATAAAGTCAGAAACAGCTTCTTTACCAGCTTTTTTAAATGTGCCTGAAGCTACTAAATTAGCTGTTTGAATAGATTGAGTAACCATAGCTTTTAAATGCTCTAGTTTTATTTTTTCGTTATTAAATTTGGCTTCCGGAAATAATACGTATTTAACAGGAACAGTCTGTCTAACACCCATACGTAAATTAGTATTGCTCCTAGCAACGTTGTACATCCACTCTATTCTATCTAGTTTTTCTTGTTTATTTTTACCTGCCTCTATAAACTCTTGCTTTGTAGCTTCAATAGCAAAATAAATATCTTCTTTAGTTTTGTTGTCTAGCTCTGTAAAATACTTTTCTGCTATTTTTAATCGCTCCGCTTCTGTTTTTGCTTTAGCTATAGCTCTTTGTCCAGCTTCTTGCGTTGCGGCTGACTTGAATTTAATTTCAATGCCTTTCCATAAGTCACTAACATTTTTCCCTAAGTTTTCTAATGCTCTTTCTCTACCTTTTGTAAATGGTTGATCTATTATAGGACTACCATCTCTAGAATCCATTATAAAACCTTTTATCTCTCCTTTTTTCGTAAACTTAGCATATCTACCTTCTTTTTCTTGAGTAACTCTTTGATGTAATCCTAAGACTTGATCAAAAAAAGTTAAACTTTTTTCAAAACCTTTCGGTAACATTTTAGCAAACTCAGCAGTTATACCTACATGTTTTTCTAATCTTACAGCATCAACAAACACGTTTCCTTTAGATTCAGTATAAAAAGCTTTTGGATTTAGATTTTTTATTTCTTTAGCTGTTATACCGTTTGGTAATTGTCCTTTAAAATTATCCCAATAATTATTAAAATCATTTGTAAATTTAGTAGCTGTAGTTTTACCTTTTAATCCTTGAACTTCAACAGCGGACCATAACGCAGCTTGTCTTGGATCAGAAAAGAATTCATAATCTTTAAATTTGTCTAAGAAATTTCTATATTTCTTTTCTACAAGCAGCTTGTTTCCTATAGCGTAGTTTAAAAATATATCTTGAGTTTTTTCAAGAGGTAAATCAAACTTTTCTGAAAAGTTTTTTATTAATTTACTAGCTAATGCTTCTGATTTTCCAGAACCAAGTTGGTTTGCTAAAGTTTCTACGTTAGTTTTAAAATTATAAGTAGGATTTGTTTTTATAGCGCTTCTTACAACTTGATTTGTTAAAGCTTTACCTGTTTGGTTTATTATAGCTGGTATTGTAGATGTTTTAATATTTCTACCTATACTACTAATATCTATAGTGCCGTCAGCTTTTTCTCTAATACCAAGTTTGTTTAGAAACTGAATTTTATCCATCGGTATTTTTCTTTGTATTGGATTTCCTGCAGCGTCACCAGTTTCAGACATTTTTACTCTTTCACCTTTTTTGTAAAAATCTTTTAATATACTATTTTCTATACCTGTAGCTTTACCTGTAATTTGAGAAGTGTTTTGTGGCAATAAATCATATATAGTTTTCCAGTTTTTAGCAATAAAATTAGCTTTGTCTTGCGTAGATTTACCAAACATTTCTTTAGTAGCTGTTGGAGCTTGATCTTTTAAAGTTTTATAATCAAGACTTTCAAGATCTAAAGTTTCTATTTTTTTTGTTATAGCATCTATAGTTTTTTGCTTAACAGGTAATTTGTAAATTAATTCAATACCCTGAGGCTCAAAAGAAGTTGTTTTTTCTACAGTAGGCGTAGCTCCAGTTTCAGTAATATTAAAACCTTCAGCATCTCTAGAAACAGTTACAGCAGACTTCTTCATATCAACACCTAAGCTTTTAAGTATATTACCTGTTCTACCTCCACCAAACTTACCACCACCTCTTAAAATTCCTTCTAAATAAGCGTTAAAAGGAACATCTTGAAATTTTTCTGCTCTTTTGTTATAAGTGTTTAATATTTTTAAAAACTCAACGTTTTCAACGTGGTTTGCAAATTCAGCTTTTGTTAGATTAGATCCAGGTACTTCTTTATAAAAATCTTTTACATAATTAGTTAATATACCTTTGTTGTTTTCTCTTAGTTCAAATAAAACGTTTCCTTTTCTAATATTATTACTTTGTGTAGGTTCTTTAGCATCTAACTCTTTATATTTTTCAGTAAGCTCTCTATTGTTTTTAGCTTTTTCTAAATTTTCTTTTGATATATTTTTTGATCCAAAAGCTATTTTATCTTTTAGTTTTTTATTATTCTCAACAAACTCAATACCAAGAAAACTAATATCGTCTAAATCAGCAAGCCTTGCTACCTTAGTTTGAATATTTAAACCTCTTCTAGCATCCATTGATAATCTACCCACGTAATCAACAAATTGTTTTACGTTTCTAATCTTAGGTTTTATGCCTGTAGATTCTTCTATTATAGATAATAATTCTTGTTTAGCCTCTTTAAAAAACGTTGGAGCTACTTTTTGATAATATATTTTAGGATCTGTTAGTAGTTCAAACATGTATGCAAAGAACTCTCTTGGCTGTATGTTATTGCCTTTACCTATTTGATTGCTATAATTCTTTTTTATAAACTCACCAAGAGGTGTACCGTCATAAGCTTGAAAATCAAATTCTTTAAATAGTTTAGATACATTTTCTTTAAACTTAACCTCTGCTTGCGGATTACGACTAAAATAAGACTCAAGACCAGCGTGTCCTAAAACTTCATGTGATAGTTTTTCTGGAGTAAATTTGCTTTTTAAAAACAAAGCAGTACCTGGTTTACCCGCTTTGCCTGGTATAAAAGCAGCGCCATCAGCACCTATTTCAGTAAACCTGCTATCTTTTGAATTATTTGTAAATTCAACTTTAAAACCTTCAAATCCTGGATTAACAGATTTTATTGTTTTATTCATAGGTTGAGTAAACATTTTATCTACATTAGACTCAAAATCTTTATTATTTGGATCAAGTTGTATAGAAGTTGTTTCAACTCTAATCATTTGATCTATTCTTTTCTTTGCTTCGTTTAAAGCTTCCCACTTAGCCTGTTGTTTTTTACTCATCATTTCATATCCTTTTGGACGAGTACGAACTATTTTACCATCAACATCTGTTGTAAAAGCAGTTTCTAAAGCTCTGTCAACACCTTCTTTACCAAGTTTACCAGTTGGGTTTTTTATTAACTCTTTCATTTTAGTATCTAGTTCTTGCACAGCTTGTATTTTTCTGTTCGTTGTCATAAAGTCTGTCTTCTTAACATGAGTTGCGCCAGCAATACTAAAAACTATAGATTCTACTATTATATCTTTAAATGTTAAATCACCATAATGTTGATCAAAAGCTGATTTAAAATCTTCGTTACCTAACAAATCTTGTATAGCCGTTTCTAAGTTAAAAGCTATTTGCGATGAAGCAGCACCGACAGGCCCACCTTTTACAACTTTTTGAAACAAAGGATCTAGCCATTTAAATCGTTTTTTAAAAGGTGTAACGCCAGAAGTTAATTGACCACCAGCGTAAAAACCAGCACCAGCACCAGGTTGAAAACCAGCAACGAACATTTTACCCTCTTCAATCATCGTCATAATAGCATGATATTGCGCTTTTTTATAACCAGTAGCGTTTTTCATGCTTGCTAAAGTTCTTGCAAGACCAGTAGCTCTTAAACTAGCACCAACGCCAGAAGATATAATACCAAGTTCTATAAGCATAGGTACAAAGTGTCCAAATCCTTCACCAACTTCTTCTGCAAAAGTTTTTTCTATAGCTTTTAACTCTTTGTCAGTAAAATCTATCGCATCAACTTTACCAGAAGCTATTTCATCTTTATAAAAATTATTATAAGTAGAACTTAATCTTTGAAACTCATCTAACATTTTAGACTCAGTTGAACCAGGTCCTAAAGAAGCTAGCTTATCTGCTTCCACAGGGCTCATGTCTGTAAAATGAGTTGCAACAGATGTTATTGTGGATCTAACAAAAGAACCACCTAGGCCACCTCTATCAAAAGTCACAGGATCATTGTTTATATATATCATCTCGTGTAAAGACTCTAGCTCAGCTTTATTTCTATATATAGCAGCTTCATAATTTAACAACTTTTCAATATCTTCTTTTTTGATATTTTTACTCATTACAACACCTACACCTTTTTCTCCACCAGTAAAATCTCTACCATCATAACCAGCGTCAAATAATGTTTTAATAGGCACGTCAACATTAACAACGCTTGATTCATCATCTTTTTTTATATCAAAACCTTGCTCAATAAGCTTGTTGTATAGATCTCGATCTTCATTAATACTAAACTTTAAATTAATTGTTTCTGTATTACCCGCAACCCATAATTGTTGCAAGTTGTAAGCTTTTGCTTTATACAAAAGCTCGTGAGCCTCAAGATCACTTAATTTTGGATCTTTTAATTTTTGTTCTTGTAGTTCTATATCTACGCTTCCTTGAAACTTTTGTTTACTTTCTTCTATTTTTTGTTTACGATATTTTGTTGTTTCATCATCTAAATCAAAACGAGCGCTAGCAAGTTTTTTATCTATAGTGCCTTCATCTGCTGGAAACATACCCGTATACTCACCAGCAAAACCCGCTTCTGTTGTAGCTAATTTTTCTATATCACTTTTACGTTTTCTTATTAAAGATTCTAAAGAGTTTATTTTCATAATATCTCCTCCTTCATCTCTTAAAACTTTTAGTTCTTTATTTGCTTTTCTTATTTCAGCAACATATTTTGCTTTTTGTAATTCTTTTTCGCTAAAACTTTGACTAGTTAAATTAAATATTTTCTTATAAATATTTTCATCTAGTGTTGTTGCGCCAACCAAGTTTTCAGCATCGTCTTGTTCCATAAACCTAGCGCTAATTTCATTTAAAGATTTCATAAAAATCCCTTGGTTCAATTTAGGTTGGGATATATTCATAAAATCACTCTTACTTAAGCTTGGGTATTGTTCTTGTATTTTTAAAAAAACATTGTTGTGATATTTTTTTAATTGATCTTTATTTGTAAAAGGATCGTCAGAAAAAGTTTTAAGAGTTTCAAATTCATCTGACATTAAGCTATTAAAAATATTTTTATATTCAAAGCTAACAGCAGCTGTTATTTCCTCCATTTTTTTCAAGTCAACACGCTCATAAATAGGCTCTTCAACATCTATAATTTTACTACCTGTTATTTCTGTAGGATCAAGTACTCGTTTTTTTATTTTTTTAGTACCAACTTGTAACGAAGGGTATCTAGACGGTAAAAGACCTGTTTTATTTTTTATTGCTTTTTCTCTTAGATATGTTTTTTGACCTTCAATGTTTTGTTTTCTTATTTCAAAAGCTCTTCTATCAAACTCTTCTATTTCTTGTTGTGTAGGTAAAATAGATTCTATATCTTGTTGATTATCTTCAATAACCTCTACTGGTCTTACGTTACCAACAATAGTATTGTCTTGTTCAGAAGTATTTTCAGGTTGTAGCTCGTTGTTAAATCTAATCATATTATCTTCTATCTTGAGTTAGTGTTCCTGTGTATTCGTATAATAAACCTTTTAATTTATTTCTATCTGTTATATTTGCTTTACCTAAAGTAATTACTGAAGTTTGATCTTTATATAACTTCTTTTGACTTAAAATCACCTCATTTGTTGTTTCATCAAAACGAAGCTCTAGATCATCACTCGCAGGCATAAAATTAAACTTTATATCATCATCAAAATTTATTTTTTCTTTTTTAGATAGAGCTAATATTGCGTTCATATTACTTGTTGAGGTTCTTTCATCAAAAGTTGATGTAAACCCAGGACCACTTTTATTTTTATTTATGTAGTTAGGACTATCTGGATTATTTGGCGAGACTTTCCACTCTTGTTGTTGTTTAAATTTTGTTTGTTCTACACCGTTTTGAATTAAATAATCTTTAATATCAGGACTATTAGGATTTAAAGCTGTTTTTAATTCATTAGTTACACCTTGTTTCCAAACAGCTAATTTTTCCGCTTCGTTTTTAGTTAAAGTTTCTTCTGTTTTGTTTTTACCAAATTCTCTTTCAATATATTTTTGAGTTCCATCAAAAACAGCTTTTGGAGTGCTAGGATCAGTATCGTGATCTATTTCAACTTCAAAAGTAGGATTGTCTATAAAATTATCAATTATTGTTCTTCCTGAGCTAGCTATACTACCATCTTTATTAAACTCAAGTGTTGAATCAAACAAACTACTCATCAATTCATTAGGTGACATTTCATTAGTAGTCTTTTTTAGTAAAGTCGCATAAGTAGAGCCATCAGTATTTTCGTCATAATCTCTAGCAAAACCCATTTTAATAGCATCGCCTTGCAGCTGAACAGAAATATTATCATATTTTTCAGATTGACTTAATGTTGCTTTTGGCCATTTTTCCATAGGAACTAAATCAGCACCACTCGTACCATCTATTCTTTTTATCTCAGTCAATAGTCGAATATTGTTCTTGACCTTACGTGAAACCATACCTGCTCTTCTAAGGGCAATATGAGGTTGATCATCTATTTTTTGACTTGCTATTAGATCTATATTTTCTATAATGCCTTGAGGTAAATAAAACTTACCATCTTGTATTTGTATATAATCATCTAAAATACCATCAGCATAAGCTTGTTGAAAAATAATATCTTCTGGAAGATTAAGACCGCTATAACTAGCGTTTATTTGTCTACCGTCAGGATCTGTAATAAAACCTTTGTGTTGTATATCATGTGCCTTTTGTTTACTGTTTTGATAAATTGAAGTTTCTTCTTCTAAACTTGATAAACCAATGTCTGCTTGTGATATTAAATCTCTACCTTCTTGTGATCTTCCTTTAGCTTTTTCACTTACAGGTATATTAAATATTCCAACTTTTTTCTTTGTTCCATCGTTATACATGTTTTGATAGTCTGTAATAGCTTTGTCTAAAGCTGGTATGGTATTATAAGCGTCTTTATTATCTACTTTAAAATCATCTATTTTAATAGAGTTTTTTTCATTCATTTCAAGCCTTTTATTAAAAGCTTTAGAAAATAAGTCTATAGCGATAGTACCAGCAAACTGCAAAAACTTATCCATGTTTCTGTTTTCTGGTTGTGATGGAGCTGTACGAGCCCTACCTATTCTACTTAAAGCAGCTATATCTACTACTCTACCTGTTGATGTTTTTTTAGCCATAATTTAAATTTTTATTAAACACGAGCAAAAGTTCCAAAAGTTCTTTGAAACCAGCCTCTATTAGCAAGTTTAGATGCCCGTAAACCTTCTAGTTGACCAGATTCTAAAGCTAATAAACCTTGTGTTTTTTGATACTCTAAGTTTCTAGCGTCAACAGCACCTTGCAGTCTCATTTGTTCAGCAGCAAATCCACCTTGTGCAATCTGCATTTCAGTTTGTCTTTCCATTTGTTGAACTTGAGCAGCACCTTGTGCTCTTAATATATCAGCTTGTCTTGTTTGTTCAGCTAAAGTGGCTGTAACTTGTTGTTGTTGTTTTAATTGTGCATTTGCTATTTGCTGAGCGTTAATCATACCCATTTCTTGCATTTGCTGCAAAGCGTTAGCTTGTTGTTGATTAAAAGCTTCTGTAGCAATATCAGTAGCAGTTCTATCAACACCAACCATATCTTCATATACGTTTTCAAAATTAGGATCTATATTAGCATATGGATTTTTTACATTTCTAAAAATATTATCAGTGCTTAAATCTTGAAAGTCACCTTTTAAAGTGTCCATTCTATCTTCTGACTCAAGTATTTTATCACGATAACTTTTAGCAGTAGCATATCCTTGTCCTATAGTAGCACCTATAAGACCTCCTGCTATAGCTCCTACTGCTGCACCCGGCAATCCACCAACACTTCCTCCTATTTTTGCACCTACGAGATAA
>LUMB01000571.1_pt1 | contig 12291 bp, 15 predicted proteins | sample 730021 | NCBI WGS metagenome assembly LUMB01 (sample SAMN03860274, study PRJNA289734) | marine metagenome | biome: seawater column; feature: ocean; material: water; isolation source: Red Sea water column Station 91 - depth 25m | place: Saudi Arabia: Red Sea | collected 2011-10-15 | depth 25 m
ATAGAAAAAAATTCAATTACATATTGGTTAAATTTATTACAAAACCTTAAATGTGATGAAAATATTTTTCTTACCTTAAATCCTTATTTTAAAATTGATGAGAAGAAAATTTTAAAAAAAGTAAGATTTACACATCCATATTTTGATCAATCTGCACTTAATTTTCAAAGTCAGCTTACAAATTTACAAAATAAAAGAAATATTCTTTATTGTGGTAGTTATTTTGGTTACGGTTTTCATGAAGATGGAATAAAATCATCTATTGAAATGCTTAAAACCCTTAATGACTAGTTGTATATATAATGGCGCTGTAATTCACAAAAGATTTAAACCAAAGATACACTTTTTTAAGTACAGGGTATTTTCACTTTTAATTGATCTTTCTGAATTAGAAAAATTAGATAAAACAATTAGTTTTTTTTCATACAATAAATTTAATTTAGTAAGTTTTTTTGATAAAGACCATGGAGATAGAGATGGATCACTCTTAACTGATTGGGTTAAAAAAAATCTTAAACAAAATAATATTAGTAGTGAAAATATTAGAATTAAACTTTTATGTTACCCAAGAATCTTTGGATATGTTTTTAATCCATTAAGTGTTTTTTATGTGTACAATAATAACAATGATTTGATATCCATATTATATGAAGTCAAAAATACTTTTGGTGAGCAACACACTTATGTTTTTAAAGTAAAAAATGACAATTTATTGCAACACAATTGTGAGAAAAAATTTCATGTTTCACCATTCATTGAAATGAATTGTAGTTATTTTTTTAGAATTTTAAAACCTGCGGATAAGATCTCAGTAATCATAGATCAATATCAATTAAACGAAAAAATATTATATGCCTCTCAAGATGGGAAAAGAAAAGATTTTACAACTTCAGAGTTAATTAAATCTTATTTAAAACATCCCCTAATGACGTTTAAAATTATTGCAGCGATACATTTTGAAGCGTTTAAATTATGGACCAAAGGAATAAAGTTTATCCAAAAAAAATTGAAAATAAGAAACAACATATCTTTTGAAAATTAATGTCCTTAAATAGACTTTCAGACAAACTAGTTTTTAACATATTAGCCGGAATAAATGTTGGATATCTAGAAATTACAAATTATCAAGGAGAAGTTTTTAAATTTGGAAATCCTCAGGATAATTTAAAAGCTAAATTGAAAATTAAAAAACCAAATTTTTCTTTTAATCTTATAAAGGGTGGCAGCATTGGTTTTGCTGAATCTTACATGAGAGGAGAATTTGAAACTGATAATTTATCTAATCTCATTGAAATAACAGCTCGAAACATCAAAATCATATACAAGTTTTCAGGTTTACTCGATTTTCCAATTATAAATTTTTTAAAAGGGATCTTTATAAAAAATACAAAGAATAGAAGTAAAGAAAATATTGCAAAACATTATGACTTAGGAAACGATTTTTTTTCTTTATGGCTTGATGAAACCTTAACTTACTCAAGCGGAATTTTTAGCAAGACCACTAAAGATCTTTCAGAGGCACAGAATAACAAATACCAAAAAATGATAGATTTAATTAAACCAAACCATGGCGATAGAGTTTTAGAAATTGGATGTGGCTGGGGTGGTTTTGCAGAATATTTAGGAAAAAAATATGATGTAAAATTAGATTGTATTACTATTTCAAAAAAACAATTCGAATATGCAAAAAAAAGGATTCATAATAAAAATATATTTTTCCAGGAGGATTTTTGCCAAGTAAAAATAGCTTAAACAAATATGTTTCAGACAATGGTTTAACAATAAAGTCTTACGACTCATATGCTGATCATTATGCAAATACATTAGCTATTTGGAAAAATGAATTTAATAGAAAATGGGATCTCATTAAAAAACAAGGTTTTGATTTAACTTTTAAAAGAATGTGGGAGTTTTACCTATCTTATTGTGAGGCTGGATTTAAATCGAAAAATATTGATCTGATACAATTTTCAATTCAAAATAAATAAATAACGGGGGCTTGTGAGCAAAATAATAAACTTAAGATCAATTTTATTGATAATCTCTTTATTCTTAATTACAAACTGCTCAAATAATAGCGATATGAAACCAGAAGATTTTAAAGGTAAAGAACCGAGATTAATCATAGAAAATTACTTGTCAGGCAATGTTAAAGCTTGGGGAGTTCTTCAGAATAGATCTGGAAAAGTTACTAGACAATTTTCAGCAGATTTAGATGGTAAGTGGGATGGTAAGCAATTAATTCTTGATGAAAAATTTAATTGGGATGATGGTGAAGTACAAACTAGACAATGGCAAATTACTAAAATAGACGACAACAATTATGAGGGAACTGCTGGAGACGTAGTTGGTAAAGCCAGGGGATATTCATATGGTCCCGCATTTAAATTTGAGTATGTTTTATTAGTTCCAGTAAAAGGCAAAGAAATTAAGATTACTTTCGATGATTGGATTTTCAAACAGGATGATCGAGTAGCAATTAATAGAGCTACAATGACTAAATTTGGAATTAAAGTCGCTGAATTGACTGTAGTATTTGTAAAAGATTAATCTTTCTTTTGATATTTTGTTAATTTTCCAACTAAACCAAAATAAATCTTACTCGGAAGAAAACTTAAGATTTTCAGTACAATAGTTAATGATTTTGGAAAATGAATTTCAAAAGTTTTTTTATTGACCAAGCCATCATATATTTTTTCAGCTGCATACTCAGTAGTTTTTAAAAAGGGCATTTTAAAATCATTTTTATCAGTCATTGGAGTTTTGATAAAACCTGGAGATACCAAGCACACTCTGACATTTGATCGACCAAAGTCAAAATATAGACTTTCTGCTAAATTATTTAGAGCAGATTTTGAAGGTCCATATCCAGTTGAATTTGGTAAACCTCTATAACCAGCAATTGAGGAAACAATAGTAATTGTTCCACTTTTCTTTTTTTTAAAATATTCTTCAACTGCTTTAATAGTATTTAATGTCCCAAAAAAATTAATTTTAAAAACTTCCTCAATTTGTTCAACATCAATATCTCTTTCTTTTTTTGGATTCCATGTTCCAGTGGAAAAAAAACAAATATCTATATTTTCAAATTTATTCTTAATTTTTTCAAAAACCTCTTTACATTTTGATTTATCAGTCACATCTAATGGAAATGGACTTATATTTTCATGATTGTTTGCAATCTCATCAAGAAGATTCTCACGTCTGGCTGAAATAGCAACATTCCATCCTTCATTAGCAAATTTTATTGCAAGAGCTTTGCCGATTCCAGTACTCCCACCCGTTATCCAAATTGTTTTTTTATTCATTATCTAAAGATGTATAATACTTTAATGTTAAAAAATAAATTTTTATCATTCATACTTTTTTTTATTATCACATTTTCAGCCTCATTTATTGGAAGTTTAGTCACAATTAATTTTAAAGACCCTTGGTATTCTCAATTAGTCAAATCTGATTTTAACCCACCTGATTGGATATTTGCACCTGTTTGGACTACGCTATATCTAATGATGACAGTCGCTATTTGGTTTTTTTGGCATAGTAAAAGTAGAGACATGAACACGATTTATATTTATTTTATTCATATTATATTTAATACAACTTGGAGTATCGTTTTTTTTGGATTACACCAAATTTTTTTAGCTTTAATTGTTTTGGTAATCTTAATTGGTTTAATAATTACTTTAGTAATTAGATATAAGCGTGTCAATTTTGTGAGTTATTATTTAATGATTCCCTATTTACTTTGGTGTTGCTATGCATTATTTCTGAATATTAACTTACTAATATTAAATTAATGGATGATGTTGTAATAGTTGGTGGTGGAATAATTGGAGCCGCGACTGCTTACTTTTTATCAAAAGAGGGCAGAAAAGTTAAAGTTATAGAAAGAGACCCAACTTACAAAACTGCTTCTTTTCCTTTGTCATTAGGTGGCTTTAGAAGACAATTTTTCCAAAAAGAAAATATTTTATTAGGAAAATTTGCCAGAGAATTTATTTTTCAAATTCCAGATTTATTAAAAACTGAAAAAAATCCAAAACCCACTGCTAGTATGGTGACTAATGGTTATTTATTAATGTTTGGACCTGAGCATGCAGATGAACAATATAAAGCGCTCGAAAATCATAAAGCTTGTGATGCGGGAACAAAAAATATCAAAGGCTCTGAGTTGAATAATTTTTTTCCATATATCAATAGTGAGGGAATTGAAACAGCGACTTTTACTGACAATCAAAGTGAAGGATGGATCGACCCCTTCATGTTTCATAGTGCTCTAAAAAGTAAAGCAATTGATCTTGGCGCAGAATTTGTTAAGGGTGAAGTTAAATCTCTTTCAGAAATTAATGCTAAGACAATTATTTCAGCAGCTGGATGTTGGACTAAAGAGCTTTTAGAAGATATCCCTGTTGAACCTCAAAAACATACAGTTTTCAGAGTAAAGTGCCCAAAACATATTCCTGAAATGCCATTAACGGGAGATCTAACAACAGGAGTTTATTGGAGACCTGAAGGTAAAGAATACTTAGCTGGTTCACCAAAATCAGTCTTTGATGCTAAAGATCTTGAACCTGCATGGGATGATTTTGAAGAATTGGTTTGGCCAGCATTAGCTCATAGAATACCAGCTATGGAAGAATTAAAATTAACTGGTGGATGGGCTGGATATTATGATTGCAATCGACTTGATAACAATGCAGTTGTTGGAAAACATCCAAAATTTGAAAATGTTTACTTAGCAACAGGTTTCACAGGAAGAGGATTAATGCAAGCTCCGGGAATTGGTAGAGCATTAACAGAATTGATTACGACGGGTGCTTATCAATCAATTGATATTTCAAATATGGCTGTAGAGAGAGTTTTAGGTAAACAGGCGAGACATGAGCCATATGTTCTTTAATTAAGTTCCACAAAAAGTTTGATAATTTTCATTTGAACTGGATAATATTTGGTATTCACTGATATCTTTTTGATCAGTATAGGGACTATTTAAGATTTTTAAAAAGTTGAGCAAAGGTTCAAAATTTCCTTGATCTGCATCTCTAAGAGTATTTTCAACTATATGATTTCTTGGAATTAAAAGAGGGTTTGTACTTCTCATCAATTTTTTATGCTTTTCCTTTGAATTATCATGACTTGATGATCTTTCCTGCCACCTTTTTTTCCAGTTGCTAAAATCAGCACCTTCATAAATATTATCTTTTTGAGTTTTAAAGTTCATCAAGTGGCAAAATGTATTTGTGTAATCAACTTTATTTTGATGCATCCAAGTGAGTAAGTCTAAAATTAGGTACTTATCTTTTTTATCCGAACCAATTAAGCCTAGCTTAGCCCTCATCATATTTAACCACTTTTCCTCATATGTTTTTTCAAAAGTATCGATTATTTCAGTTGCTAATTTTACAGCTGTGTCTTGGTCTTTATTAATCAAAGGTATCAAGCACTCAGCAAATCTTGAAAGATTCCATTTATTACACCATGAATAAATCCAACTCTCATCCAATTGACAACTAAATCAATCTGTTTATCTAAAACAACTTTTAAAAGATCTAAGGCTTTATTTTTTGAATTTTCAATTTCTGGGTAATGTCTTTTGACAACATAATCAAATAATGTCTCTAACTCACCTTTTTTATTCCTTGCCGCAATATACTGAAAAGTTCCTACTCTAATATGACTTGATGCTACTCTGGTGAGTATAGCACCTTCTAATGGTGTCTCTCTAATTACATTTTCTCCAGTTTTTGCAACCGCCAGACTTCGCGTCGTTGGTATATTTAAGGCATACATTGCTTCACTTATTAAATATTCTCTAAGCATAGGCCCTAACGCTGCTCTTCCATCTCCATTTCTTGAAAAAGCAGTTTTTCCTGAGCCTTTAAATTGAATATCGTATCTATGATTATTTTTAGATACATGTTCTCCAATCAAAACTGCTCTCCCATCACCAAGCATTGTAAAATGGCCAAATTGATGACCTGCATAAGCTTGTGCTATTGAATTACTATTTTTCGGCAATTCGTTTCCTGTAAATATGGCCGATAACTCAGACTGACTTATTTCAGAAAAGTCTAAATTTAAATCCTTGGCCAAAGACTCATTTAATAAAATCAGTTTAGGATTTTTAACTTTTACTGGGTTTATCTTTTCTCTAAATGGCTCAGGCAATTTGGAATATGTGTTATCAAAATTCCAATTGATATTATTTTTCATAATTACTACATTTTCCAAATTCTATTTAAAATCTCTTCTCTTCTACAAGCTTTTTTATATTTTAAATAATTAAGAAAATATACTTGATAATAATCCTGATGACGATCCTCAGCTATATAAAATTTTTCAAATTCTCTTATATAAGTTACAACTTTTTTATTAAATTTTTTTTCTAGTCTTTTAAAATCTTTTTCAATTAAATCTTTTTCCTTTTGATTTGTATAAAAAGCTGCAGATCTGTAGCTATAACCTTTGTCGCAAAACTGACCATAAGGATCAAATGGATCTATGTTGAGCCAAAAATTTTTAAGTAATTCTTCGAAAGATATTAAACTTGCATCATAAATTACCTCTACAACTTCGAGGTGACCTGTATTTCCATAAGTAACTTCTTCATAGGTTGGATTTTCAGTTTTTCCTCCAGAGTATCCTGAAATCACTTTCTCAACACCTGTTAATTTTTCAAAAGACTCTTCCATGCACCAGAAACAACCACCAGCAAAATATGCTTTACTTTTTTCAGATGCCAATACTGAATTTATAATTATTAAGTTTAGAAATAAAAATAACAAAAACCTCATGGCTAAAAATTTATACAAAAATTGGGAATTGAGTCTAGATTATTAAAGGTAGCTACCTTAAGTAGCTTACCTTTAATAATTAAAAGAATGATTTATTTTTTCTTATATTTAGCTGCCTCTTCAGAACCACCTGTGGCAGATCCTTTACTATATGAGTGAGCACCCATTCCAGCTAATTGTCCATCTTTGACGATAAGATATTGATCTCTAATTTCTTTTCCTTCAAAGAAACATTCTAAGATTTCTCTTACACCATCAGCATATCTTGTTTGAGCTGACAAAGAAGTTCCAGAAGTGTGAGGTGTCATACCATGGTTAGGCATTGTTCTCCATACATGATCATTTGGAGCTGGTTGTGGAAACCAAACATCTCCAGCGTAACCACTTAGTTGACCACTCTTCAATGCTTTTGCAATAGCATCACGATTACAAATTTTACCTCTTGCAGTGTTTACAATATAAGCACCTTTTTTCATTTTGCTTATCATTGCATCGTCAAATAAGTTCTCAGTCTCAGGATGGAGAGGACAATTTATAGTCACGACATCACAAACTTTAACCATAGACTCTACTGACTCATGAAATGTTAAGTTTAATTCTTTTTCAACACTATCTGGTAATTTATGCCTATCAAAATAATGTAAGTGTACATCAAATGGTTTCATTTTTCTTAATGCATCTAAACCGATACGGCCAGCAGCAACAGTTCCAATGTGCATACCTTCAACATCATAAGATCTTTGCACAGCATCTGCTATGTTCCATCCACCTTCATTAACAATTCTATGTTGGTTGTGATAGTCTCTCACCATTGATACAATCATCATTACAATGTGTTCAGCAACAGATCTTGAATTACAAAAAGTTACTTCAACTACATCAATTTTGTTATCCATAGCTGCTTGTAAATCACTAACTCATGTCCATTACTTTCTAAAAATTTTCTTAATCCTAATTCTCCTGAAACACATCCTAACAATTCTCCTGGATTAAAATCTCTTCCTTTTGGTGAAGGTAAGGTCATCCCATCTGGATATTTTTCTAGTTTAGGAAGATCTTTAAGTGGATATGACTTAGGCATTCCTCCTTTTGGATCATCATATAATACACATAATATTTTCATTTATTCTCCTGCGTTACTTTCAATCATTAATTTATTTTGAGACATCTAACATTATTTTAATGTCGCTAGCAAACAAATTATTTTGTTTTTGGATAACTCTTTTTAAGTATAAATTTATTAATTATAATAGCAAAAACCAGAATAATTATTGATCCTGAAATTATTGGGCTTAACAAATAGTCTAGTGAGACACTACCCATGATAACTATAATTGGATTTCCGCCTGCGGGCGGATGGGTTACATTTAGCAATATCATTAGACCCACTCCAAAACCAACTGCTAATGGTATAATTATAAATAATGGCAAAGGAATTAAATATAAAAAAAACATTCCTACAGTTGCAGTTACTAAATGTCCAAAAAAAACATTTTTGGGTTGGGCAAAGGGGCTTTCGGGATATCCATACAACAGAACCATTGATGATCCAAAAGATGCAATAAGAAAAATTCCAAATTCAGTTTTGTAAGTTAATAAAGTTAAAATACCTATAGTGATAATTGAAAATAATCCTGCGATAAAAGATTGTTTTAAATTACCCATGAGATTATTTTGATACTATTTTTTTTATTGTTTTAAAAGGTAATAAAATACATTCTTTACGAGATAGATTTTTATCATTAAATATTTTATTAAGTGATTTCCATTTTTTTTCAATATTTTCAACGTTTCCCTCAAAATAATGTTTTGCATCATCGCACAATTCATTAATTTTAGATTTATTTTCATTCTATTTTTTTTGATAACTAAATCTATTTGCATCTCATCACCGCACATTGAATTTTTCAATTTTGAGTGGTGTGTATAGTTTTTGATACTTTTGTTGTTGTTGGTATCAGAGGCTATTTTAAGAATATCCAAATTCATATTAATTTATTATATTAGTGCTAATACTTTGTATAACAATTTAATTTATGTTGTAGTACTAATCAATTAGATCTAAATAGTCGATTATGGTTGAACTTAGAAATGAAAAAATAGCTGTACCGGTCGTTTTATTTGCAGGGATACTTTGGTCGTTTGGCCCTCTAGTAGTGAGATATATGAATGATCCTCATATGGTTCCTTGGCAATATATTTTTGGTAGAGGTTTAACTATTTTTATTATTTTAAATTTATATTTATATTTCGAAGAGGGAATAAATTTTTACAAAAATTACAAAAAAGTAGGTAAATCAGGATTAGTTGGTGGCATTGGTCTTGGTATTGCAATGATTTCATTTATTTATTCAATTACAAACACTACTGCAGCAATTACTTTATTATGTTTAGCTGCAATGCCTTTTTTCACTGCATTATTAGCTTTTTTATTTTTAAAGGAAAAAATTTCTCTTAATGTCTGGATATCAATGCTTATTGCAACTGTGGGTATTATAATCATGGCTGTTGGTAATACTGAAAAAAATTCTTTAATAGGTTTTGTTTTTGGACTTACATCATCAATTGGATTTTCAATTTTTTCAGTCACTTTAAGATGGAGAAAAGAAACTCCAAAATTTACAACAGTCGCTGTTGCGGGTTTATTTTGTTTTATAACTGCTACGATTATGATTTTGGTTAATAAACAACCTTTTTTTGCTACAAGCTATAATAGTGCAATGTTTTCTCTCCATGGAGTATTAGTGTGTTTAGGTCTTATTTTATATTCTATAGGATCTAAAGCAATCCAAGCTGCGGAGTTAACATTATTGTCTCTGACGGAGGTTATTGGAGGAATTTTTTGGGTATGGTTACCATTGTTTGGGATTAATGAAATTCCATCTACTAATACAATAGTGGGTGGCTTCTTTCTTTTTGTTTCACTAATTTACTATAGCCTTATAATGAGATGGAATAAGAGATATATAGCTCTTAATTAAATTCATAAAATTTATGGAAAGGCCTGATTTTTTTACTTTAAAGAATGGTGAAAAGGCTAAACTACCTTTTTCTAATGAAGAATATAATCAAAGGTTAAATAAATTAAGATCTATAATGGATAAAGATAATCTTGATATGATTATTTTAACCTCAATGCATAATATAGCTTACTACTCTGGTTTTATTTATTGCTCTTTTGGTAGACCATACGGATGTATCATTACTGAAAACAAAATTGTAACTATTTCAGCTAATATTGATGCAAGTCAGCCCTGGAGGAGATCACATTGTGAAAATATTATTTATACTGATTGGAAAAAAGACAATTTTTTAAAAGCGATAACCTCAATAATTGATGAGAATAAAATACCTAAAAATATTGGAATTGAAAATGATCATATTACTTTAGAAATGAATGAAAAAATTCAATCAATTTTTTCAGCCTCTGCTTTTACAGATATTTCAAAAAAACTGATGAAGTTAAGAATGATAAAATCTAAAGAAGAAATAGAAATTATAAAAAATGGGGCAAGAATTGCTGATATTGGGGGAGAAGAAATTGTTAAAAATATTAAAGAAGGAGCAACAGAGTTAGAAATTGCAATAACTGGAAGAGATAAAATGGAAAAAGAAATAGCCAAAACATATCCAGATGCTGAATACATGGATACTTGGGTATGGTTTCAATCAGGTATCAATACAGATGGTGCACATAATCCAAAAACAAATCGCAAATTAGTAAATGGTGATATTTTATCCTTAAACACTTTTCCAATGATTTCTGGATATTATACTGCTTTAGAGAGGACTTTATTTTTAGATAATGTAAATGATGAATCTTTAAAAGCATGGGAGGCAAATGTGAAGGTTCACAAAAGGGGGCTTGAGTTAATAAAACCTGGAGTAAAATGTTCTGACATATGTAATGAATTAAATGAACTTTTTGCTGAACTAGGATATTTGCAATACAGAACTTTTGGGTATGGACATTCATTTGGAGTATTGTCCCATTTTTATGGAAGGGAAGCGGGTCTTGAATTGAGAGAGGATATTGACACTGTTCTTGAGGAAAATATGGTTATTTCAATGGAGCCTATGATACTTATTCCAGAAGGAAATCCTGGTGCAGGAGGGTATAGAGAGCATGATATTTTGGTAATAGGAAAGAATAGTGCAGAAAATATTACGAAGTTTCCATTTGGTCCTGAGCATAATGTTATAAAAGGTTAAAATGAAAAAAGGAAAAAGGATTGTAAATAGTTGGAATGAGTGGGATCCTTTAAAGCATGTTATTGTTGGAAGGGCCGACGGCACATGTATACCCGCACCAGAGCCTGCTTTAGATGCAAAAGTTCCTGAAGACTCAGATATGAGAGGGAAATTTGGTCCTAGAACAAAAGACACTGTAGATAAAGCAAATCAGTTACTTGATGATTTCTCAAATATTTTGGTTAAAAGAGGTATTAAAGTTGATAGACCAACACCTTTAAATTTTAATCAAAAAACTTCAACACCTGATTGGGAATCTGAAACTATGTTTGGCTGCATGCCTCCTAGAGATGTTTTATTAACAGTTGGAAATGAAATTTTAGAGGCAACTATGAGTTATAGATGTAGATGGTTTGAGTATCTTTGTTATCGTCCGCTTCTTAAAGAATATTACGATTTAGATCCAAACATGAGACATGAATCAGCGCCAAAACCAAGATTAACAGATGCAGATTATAGAAAAGATTATTTATCTGACAAAATCGGAATTCAAAAAAGATTAAAATGGACTGAAGATAAATTTTTCGTAACAACTGAAGAAGAACCTTTGTTCGATGCAGCTGATGTTTTGAGATTTGGTAAAGACTTAGTGGTGCAACATGGTTTTACGACAAATCTTAAAGGAATTGATTGGTTAAAAAGACATTATAAAAATCATCGAGTTCATGCAGTAAACTTTCCTGGTGATCCATACCCAATTCATATAGATGCAACCTTCACACCAATAAAAGAAGGATTGATTATTAACAATCCTCAAAGAAGATTACCTAAAGAACAAAGAAAATTATTTGAAAAAAATGGTTGGGAAATTATAGATGCTGCACAACCTGCTCACAACGAACCACCACCACTTTGTTACTCATCTGTTTGGCTTTCTATGAATGTTTTGGTAATAGATCCAAAGACAGTTTGTGTAGAAAAAAGTGAAAAATATCAAGCAGAGCAACTCGATAAACTTGGTATGGAAGTAATTCCAGTAGATTTAAGAGACGCCTATGCTTTTGGCGGCGGTCTTCATTGTTGTACTGCTGATGTTTATAGAGAAAGTGAATTTAAAGATTATTTTCCTAAACAATAAAAAAAAATTTAATTTAATTAGCTAGGATTTTTTTTTAAAAAATCAATATATTGTAAAACTTCATTGAATTTATCATCTGGAATATCTTTATAACTTGCATTGAATTTATTTTTTATACAAATTGCTACATGGGCATAAGGATTCCTTCCTTTAGGATGATTAGGA
>LUMB01000202.1_pt1 | contig 11880 bp, 16 predicted proteins | sample 730021 | NCBI WGS metagenome assembly LUMB01 (sample SAMN03860274, study PRJNA289734) | marine metagenome | biome: seawater column; feature: ocean; material: water; isolation source: Red Sea water column Station 91 - depth 25m | place: Saudi Arabia: Red Sea | collected 2011-10-15 | depth 25 m
ATTACCTAGAGTTCTTTGATAAAAAAAATAAATCAAATAGTTAATTAGGAGTGATGAAATGAAAAAACTAACAAAATCTGTTTCTAATAAATTAAGAACTCTTGTTGTTGAAACCATTGCTCTTTGATATAAATCAAATGTGTCACCCAATTCAGTTAAAGGCCACAATAATCTTTGCGTAATAAAGAGCAGCACTGAGTAAGTTGCAACCTTAATTTCTCCATCAAGAGCTAAAAACCCACCAATCAATAGAGTCGCTGTAAATCCAAATAATATTGCAACTCTGATAATTGGAATAAATGCTGCTGATAATTTTATTGCATGGTAATTTGCACTCTTTACTTCATTTGACGAGGTTTCAATTCGTTCTAATTCTTTAGATTCTCTAGTAAAACTTTTAACATTTAGTATTCCTGAAATTGAGTTTGAAAGGTTTGAATTTAAGGTCTCTATTGACTCTCTAATTCGTTCGTATCTGCTGGCAATAGTTGAGGTAAATTTGAATGAACCAAAGATAATAATTGGAATTGGTATAAATGCGAACGTAGCAATTAATGGTGAAATATATAAAAACGTTCCTCCTATAACAATTACAGTTGTTGCTGTTTGCAATAATTTGTTAGCTCCAGTATCAAGGAATCTCTCAAGCTGATTCACATCATCATTCAGAATCGCCATCAGCCTTCCAGATGATTTATTTTCAAAATATTTCATGTCTAGGCTTAAAACATTTTCGAAGGTTTCAGTTCTTAAGCTGTGTTCAATATCTTGAGAAATCCCTCTCCAAGTAACTGCAGAGAGATAATCAAATAAAGATTCAAGTCCCCAAATTATAAAGGTTAAAATGGCAAGAATTACTAGTTGTCTTCTCCTGTCAGGAATGCCAAATGATGCCAAAAAAGACTCATTTCCCTCCACCACAATATCAATAGCAACACCAATTAAAACTGGAGGAGCAAGGTCAAATAGCTTATTTAGAATTGAATAAACAATCCCACGTTTGGCTTTCGTCTTTTGCTGTTGTGAGTAAACAAATAAGTGTTTTAGATTACTTTGAGTCATTAATTTATATTACTAAATTACTTACTAATTTTATTAATGCCGTCTCTGATTTCTTTTAATAATTGCACTTCTTTTGATTCTGCAGCTACAACAGCTTCCTCTTCTTCATCATCAACCATATCTTCAAAATGGTTATAAGCCTTTATTACTAGAAACATCACAAATGCAATAATTGTGTAGTTAATTATTTCACCTAAAAAAGCTCCAAAACTTCCGGCTTGCATTCCAGATGATGGATCTACATCTCCAAAAAGTCCTAATTTATCAAGATTTGGAAGATTAATAATAAGACCTATTAAAGGTTCAATTAATCTCTTTGTAAACACATCTACTAATGACTTGAAAGAAGCACCCATTACAAATGCAACGCCAAGCTCTACAACATTTCCTCGATTGATGAAATCTCTAAATTCCTTTACCAATGTTCCTCCAATTGTTTTTATAAATAATAGAATACATGTAATCTATAAACCTATGAGAAAATATTTATTAACTTTATTAACTTTAATTTTAATTTCATGCTCATCTGCAGAGCCCATAGCAGATGAAGTTTCTGTTGAATCTTCCGAACCATTAACTGAAGATAGCTCAACCACTTCGACGAGTACAACAACGACTATTGCCGTGGAAGAGCCCTTTGCCTTAGATGAGTTTGGATTAGAACTAGTTGAACCACCCATTGAAATGCAGGATCAGATAAAAGAATTAATGAAATTTGTTGAAAAATGGGTTGGACTTGAGTTTACTTCTGATCCGGAATATCATTTTTATTCACTTAGTGATTACCAAGAATATAATGCACTTTCCTATCTTGATGACTTTGAAGAAGACTATGAAGAGGGTGAGTGGGAGAGAGCAGTTCTTTCACAAAATATGTGGGGTTTAAATAATTTGTCACCAGATGAATTATTAAATCTACAAGTTGAATTTCAAAGATGTTTTTCAGCAGGCTCCTATAACTTACTAGATAAAATTTTAAGAGTTCCAATTAAGAAAAATCAAAAAAAATTAAACTTGTATGAACAAAGCGTTGTAGTTCACGAGTTAGTCCACTCACTTCAAGGTCAGCATTTTGCTACAGACAAATGGTATGAAGAAATGGACGAATTAGATGATTTTACATACTATCCAGGTGTTGTGGCATTAATGGAGGCACAAGCAGACTACGTAGAGGGTAAATGGACAGGTTCTTTTGATGAATACGACAGACAGACTTTCAATTCACAAATCCCTAACATTACTTGTAGAGTAAGTCTTCCATCATATTTTTATATCCCAGCTGAACTGTATTACAACATTGGACCAGTTTTGGCTAAAGAGATTATTAAAAATGGCAAAATGGATGCGCTCAACGATGCCCTATATAGATACGTAAATGATGGCTTAAATACTCTTCCAACTTCTGAGCAAATTTATGCACCTGAAAAATTCTTTACTGATGAAAGATATGAAGAGGTAATTATAGATTCTATAGAAGTTGATGGGTATACATTGATTGATGAGGGAAGTTTTGGGTCTTTAGATCTAGTTTATTTAATGCAAGATAAGATAGGTCAAAAAAATGCAATAAATGCAGCAGTTGGCATAGGTGGAGGTGCATGGAAAGATTATGAAGACAATTCTGGAAATCTTTTGATGACTATAAAGATTACTGGTGATGATCAAAACGAACTTCAAGAAATCAATAACTCTGTACATTGGAGAGACTAATTTTTGGATTTCTAAAGACACAAGTTCTATGAGACTTGTTCTCTCACAAGATTTTGAGTTACTAAATTCAATTAGTAACCAATTAAGCGACTTCTAAAAGAATGAGTACTCTCTTCATCTGTCCAACACCGATTGGAAATTTAGAAGACATCTCTGATCGTGTTTTGAAAACATTAGCTTCAGTTGATGTGATTTATTGTGAAGATACGAGAAGGGCAAAAAAGCTAACTGATAACTTTTCTATAACTACCCCTTTAAAATCATATTTTGTTGGCAATGAAGTAAATAAGATCAGTGAAATAGAGGCAAAACTTAGTGAAGGTATGAATGTAGCATTAATTTCTGATGCTGGAACACCTCTTATTTCTGATCCAGGTAATGTATTAATTCAAAAATTGATACAAAAAAATTACAATATTGTTTCTATTCCAGGTCCTTCAAGCGTTTTGACAGCTCTTGTAGTTTCAGGTTTTGAATTGAATGAATTTCAATTTTTAGGTTTTGTTCCAAAAGCAGGAAAAGAAAAGGAAGAATTTGTTATTAAATTGCTAAATTCTAAAATGCCATCAGTTTGTTTTACATCTCCAAAAAGACTCCTTAAAGATTTAGATTACTTTGAAAAAGAGGGATTGGATTCAGAGATTGTTATATGTAGAGAGTTGACTAAAAAATTTGAGACTATATACAGAGGGACGGTAAACAGCTTAAAAAATCAAATTTCAGAAAACTTGAAAGGTGAAATAACAATAGTTATAGGTCCTTCAAAAATTGATAAAAAAATAGATTTGGATATTGATTCTGCTGTAAAAATATTATTAGATCAAAAGGTGCCAAAAAGAGAAATAGCCAAATCTTTAGCTTACGTATCAGATATGTCGGTTAATGAACTATATGAAAAGATTAAAGATCTTTGATATTGTTGACACAATCAGTACATATAAATTTTGTACCAATTTGATGTTTTATTTCTTTTGAGTCACACAGAGAACATGATCTGTGGCCTTTTTTAATAACTAAGCTTTCACCCTCAACATACATAGATATTTCGTCATTATGCTCAATACTCAATGCTTTTCTTATAGATTTAGGAATAACAACACGGCCTAAATTGTCAATTTTACTTAAGTTGCCTTTACTCATAAATTTATATAATCCTATCCTTATATAGTAGTGAATAAAATGGAAACATTAGAGGATATAAAGTGGGTAGATACCCATTGTCATTTACAGTTGATGGGTGATGAGATAAATGAAGACGATATATCTAATTTAGAGTACTTTATCATTCCTGGTGTAGATGTACCATCTTCATTAAAAGCCAAAGAGTTCTCACTAACTTATCCAGAAAAATCTTATTGGTCAGCAGGACTTCATCCTCATGAAGCTGACTCATTAGAAGATATAAAAAATGAGTTACAAGTATTAATGGAAGATGCTGATTTAATTGGTGAGACAGGCCTGGATTACTATAGAAATTTGTCATCTAAAGAAAATCAAATAAAAAATTTTGAATTTCATTTAGATGTATCGAAAGAATTAAATAAACCCTTGATTATTCACTGCAGGGATAGCTTTTCAGATGTTTTTGATACTTTAAGCACCAGAGAAACTACTAATCCGATTATTTTGCATTCATGGACTGGAGGAAATAAGTGGACTAAAAAATTTATTGACCTTGGTGTCTATTTTTCAATTTCAGGAATCGTAACTTACGATACTGCACATGATTTACAAGCTGCAGTAAAAAACATCCCAATAGACAAGATACTCTTAGAAACAGATGTTCCCTATCTAGCCCCGCAACCATTTAAAGGTAAAAGGAATAATCCAACGTATATTAAATTTACTGGAGCAAAGCTAGCAGAGCTTCTTGGCGTAACACCTAATGAACTTTCCAAGATTACAATTACAAACACAAATAAAGTAATGAATAGAGAAACCTAATGAGTGAATATTTTTGGATAGAGAAATTAAAAGATAAACCAAAATATAAACTCGGACAAAATTTTTTAATAGACACAAACATTTCGAGAAAAATCACAAAATTAGTCCAGGGCCAATTGGCTGATCCAATTATAGAAGTCGGCCCAGGAACCGGATCGTTAACTAATGAATTACTTAAAGACAGCTACAGGATTAAAGCTGTAGAGGTAGACAAAGCAGCATCAGATGTATTACAAGAAAGATTTTCGGGAATACCAAATATAGAAAGGCACACGTTTATTGGTAAATCTTATTACTGAAGTGCCTGTGATCCACAGATATGTAGTGATGGTCCAAAAAGAAGTTGGCGAGAGAATGGTTGCTAAAACGGGAACAAAGGATTATGGATCGCTTTCAGTTTTATTCCAGTTGTTTACGGAAACAAAGATACAATTCGATGTCTCAAAAAATTGCTTCTATCCACAACCAAAAGTTACCTCAACCGTAGTAACTATTCAAAGAGAGAGTTTGTTTGATGAAGATATTAGGTTAAAAGCTTTTGAAATATCTAAAATCGCATTTCAGCAGAAACGGAAAAAGATTAGAAGTTCATTAAGTTCGATAGTCAATGAAGATCAACTTAGCAAACTCAATTTAGACGCAAATTTACGTGCGTCCGATTTGAGTCCAGAGGATTTTTTATTAATTGCTGAGGAATCAAAATGAAATTAAGAACATCTGCAAAAATAAATTTAAATTTAGAAATTTTTTCTGAAAAACAAGACAGTTTACATAAACTATCTTCTCTGATGATACCTATTGATTTATATGACGATATAAAAATCGAAGAATCAATAAGTGAAAATATCAAATTCAGTGATGGAAATCTCAACAATATTGAAAGTACGATTCATAAAGCTCTAAAACTTATAAGGAAAAATAACCCTTCTTTCGATAAAAGCTTTGATATTTACATAGATAAAAAAATTCCATACAATAGTGGACTTGGTGGTGGAAGTTCTGACGCAGGAGCACTAATTCGCTATCTTTGTGATAATTATGAATTAGATTTACCTTCAAATCTTGAAATAGTTCGTGAAGTAGGTAGCGATGTTCCATTTTTTATACAAGGTGTTTCTGCAGTAATTAATGGGATTGGTGAGATTGTAGAACCATTAGATTTAAATACTGACCTAGATTTATTAATTGCAGTACCCAAAGTTGGATTGAGCACTAAGGACGTATTTAATAAATTTGATACCTTGGATTCTAAAAATAGGGATACAGATACTTGGAATACAATTGAGATTTTTAATGATCTTTGGCCAGCTGCTACTGAGGTATATCCTGAACTCGTATCTTTGAGAGATGGTCTTCAAGAAAAATACCAGAATAAATTTTTTATGTCTGGAAGTGGATCATCTTTCTTTTCTTTTATCGAAGCAAGAGAAGAATTAAAACCTGAAAATGTAAATTTTAATTTTATTCAATATTGTAAAAAAATTGATTGTAGTTTGTATCAGAATGATGATTAATATAAGTTTATAACAAATGGGGGATGGTGTAATTGGCAACACATTGGGTTTTGGTCCCAACGTTGAGGGTTCGAGTCCTTCTCCCCCAGCCAGTATTTTATAAATGAGTGTATCAGTCGTAGTATTAGCAGCAGGTAAAGGGACTAGGATGAAGTCCAACTTGCCTAAGGTTTTACACAAAGTTCTTGGTAAATCAATACTCGCTCATTCATTAGATACGCTTTCTTTTATTGAAAACCAATATGTAGTTGTAGGGCATGAATCAGATATGGTTATTGATTCATTACCTCCTTCAACAAAACATATATTACAGAAAGATCAATTAGGTACAGGACATGCAGTTTCCACTGTTGTTAGGGGTGAAATATTTGTTGAAAATAAATCTGAATATACATTAGTTGTTCCAGGGGATGTACCAGCCATTGATGCTAAAGATATCCAAAATCTTATAAGCGAAGTAAAAACTAAATCTTCATCAGTAGGATTCCTTACTTCTATAGTGGAAAATCCACATGGGTATGGAAGAGTTATTAGAAATAATGATGAGATAAGAATTGTGGAAGAAAAAGACTGCAATGATGATGAAAGAAAAATTAATGAAATCAATTCAGGTATTTATTGTTTTAATACAGATTTCTTAATTGATAATATTGACTCTCTAGATACTAAAAATGCTCAAGGAGAATTTTATTTAACTGACTTAATAGGTATTGCAAATAATCAAAAACAAGATATCGTTATAGTACAAGTAGATGAAGATTCAATTAAAGGAATAAACTCTATGAGTCAACTAAACGAAGTTGAAGACATAATGCAGAAAAAATTAATTGAAGATTTCATGGAACAGGGTGTTTATTTTCAAGATCCTACTTCGACTTACATTGACTCTGAAGTAACTATATCTTCTGGGACAAAAATATTAGCCAACACTCATTTAACTGGTAAAACTAGTATTGATGTGGACTGTGTAATTGGTCCAAATGCTCAAATTAATGACTCCAGTATTGGAAAAAATTCAACAGTAATAAATTCTGTAATAGATCAATCAACAATCCAAGAAAATGGAAACATAGGACCATTTGCTCACATTAGACCAGGTTCTGAACTAGGAGCGGGAGTCAAAGTTGGTTCTTTTGCAGAAACTAAAAAGTCAAAAATAGGTAAAGGGAGCAAAGTACCTCATCTTGCTTATGTTGGAGATGCTGAACTAGGGGAGAATGTTAATTTCTCTGCTGGTGCAATTACCGTAAATTACGATGGAAAAGAAAAGCACAAAACAGAGATTAAAGATGGAGCATTTATAGGGTCAGATGTGATGTTAGTTGCCCCAGTTACAATTGGAGAAGAATCAATGATTGGAGCAGGTTCAGTTATTACTAAAGATGTTCCATCAAAAGCATTAGGAATTGAGAGAAATAATCAAAAAAATGTCGAAGGATATGTCGATAGGAAAAAGAAAAAATGATTGAGCAACCAGGTAAGAAAAAGATGCTTCTTTTTTCTGGCTCTTCAAACGAAGAGCTTGCATCTAATGTCGCATCTAATCTTGGTACTGAAGTATCCACTGTAGAATCTAAAGAATTTGCTAATGGCGAGATTTACATCAGATTAAATGAAAGTGTAAGAGGTGCAGATTGTTTTGTTTTACAGAGTCACTCTGGCGATATCAATAAAACAATTATGGAACAACTAGTTTTAGTTGATGCTCTTAAAAGAGCTTCTGCAAAAAGAATAACTGCAGTTCTACCTTTTTATCCATATTCAAGACAAGACAAAAAGGCATTACCAAGAGAACCAATCACTGCAAGATTAGTTGCTGATATGTATATAGCTGCTGGTGTAGATAGATTAGTTTCTATTGATTTACATACTCAACAAATACAAGGATTTGTTGATCAACCATTCGACCATCTAACAGCGATGCCATTATTTGTTGAGTATTTTAAAGAAAAGTTTGATGGCCCAATTTCAGTAATTTCTCCTGACGCTGGTGGAGTTGGAAGAGCCACAACTTTTGCAAAACATTTAGAAGCTTATGTAGGTTTCGTACACAAAAAGAGAGATCCAAAGATTCACAATGAAGTAAAGTCATTTACTGTGATCGGCGAAGTTGAGGATAGGCATGTAATTATTTTGGATGACATCATTGACACCGGAGGCACTATTGCAGCTGCGTCAAGAATTATCAAAGAAAAAGGCGTAAAGTCAGTAAACGTAGTTGCCACACATGGTATTTTCTCTGATGGATCTGTTGAACAGTTAAAGGATTCACCGATTGATAGAATAATAGTTACAGATACTTTAACTCAAAATGGAAATTCAAAAGAAATTGGTAAAGTTGAGGTTCTCAGCGTTTCAACAATAATTGCTAATGCACTAACATCAATATTTACTGATGATTCAGTATCAGCTTTGTTTATGGGTGAAAACGTTTTATAGGAGAAGATATGGCTAAAAATTTAACAGCAAAAATCTACATGGTAGGTTCAACTGCAGGTGTTGAAGTTGAAATTAAAGACAAAGAAAAATTTTTGGAAGAATTAAAAAAATTATCATCTGAAAATGATTTTTACATACATTCTGACGATGACGGTGAGATAGCAATTAATACATCTCTAATTCAAGCAATAGAATTCAGTGATGAGTCAGATGGAAAAAGCAGCGCGGGCTTAGTTCCTAATGGTTAATTACTAAACCAGTTTTACGGTAGTGCCTTCTAATGGATTTACGCTCTTCCTCAGTAGTGCCGCCCCAGATACCAGAATCTTGATTGGTTCTTATTGCGTAGTCTAGGCATTCATTTACAACTGGGCATTCCATACATATTGCTTTGGCCTCATTAGCTTGTTTCATTGCTTTCATAGACGACCCGACAGGGAAGAAGAGATCAGTGTCTGCATATACGCAACCACCCTCTAACATCCAGTCTTCTTGTTCGAAGTCAATATTTAACATTTACACATACTTCCTTACTTTGTGAAATATTTCACAAGCTAGTTACTTAATAGTACTAAACTCGAATTTATATGGAGGCATTTTGAGAAAAATTTTTGGCCACAGAGGTTTACCTCGTATTTACAAAGAAAATACTTTTACAGGCATCAATAAAGCCTATGAACACTGTGATTTTGTTGAAATTGACGTTCGATTGACGGGAGATAATCAATTAATACTCCATCATGATCCAAATATTGGAGATGATTTAATAAAAAATTTATCACTTTCAGAGCTTGATATATTAATGAAAGATGGATCAATTCATGACTCGATATTAGTCTCCAGAGACCAGATTCATGGACAAGTTAATTTTGAAATTAAAACCGATACATTAGATGATTCAGAAGTTGATATTTTATTCCAAAAAATGCTCTCTATCTTTGAACCCGGAGATATTGTTTCTTCTTTCAACTGGAAAGCCATTCAATCATTTAAAAATTTATTTAATTGCAATTATGGAATTATTTTTGATAAAGAAGAAGATCTCTTCGAGGCACAAGCGCTTTCTAATCATGATGAAGCATTATTTTTTATGACACACTTTAGTTTGATTGATAGTAGAAACTTTGCTTTACCTAAAAATAAAACCGTTTTATGGACAGTAAATAATGAGGATGATTTTCAGCGATATATGGATATGGAAATTTACGGAATTGTGACAGATATTCCTGATACAATGCAGTTATATAGAAAGTGAGATTATGGCTTTAATTGATGAATTAAGTGATGCTTTAAAAGAAGCTATGAAGGCAAAAGACAAGCCCAAATTAGATGCTATTAGACAAGTCCAAACTGAGATTGCTAAAAAGAAGTCCGAAAAAGGTGAAGAAGCAACAGATGAATTAGTTCTTGGAGTTATATCTTCCTATGTCAAAAAAATGACTAAAGCCGTTGAAGAGTATAAATCACTCGGAGATAGAGGATCTGAGATGGCTGATAAGATACAGTTCGAAATTGATTTTTTAAGTGAGTGGCTTCCAGAGCAACTTAGCGAGGAAGAAGTAAATAGAATCATTGAAGAAGTACTTTCTGAGATGGGAGATGTTGATATGTCACAAATGGGTAAAATTATTGGTGCTGTGATGGCAAAAGCAGACGGTCTTGATGGTTCAGTGGTTAGTAAATTAGTAAGGGAAAAAATTCAATAAAATCAAGCTTGATTTACTAAATATTCTTAGAATTTTGAATTTAGTCTTTTGCAATTAACATTCTTTACGTGAAGACGTTTAAATACATACTCGTTGCAATACTCTCAGTCAATATTTTTGTTTGGTTAATAACTTATTTTTTAAATATAAATCTTTTTACAATACTACAAATCCAAACCTCTAACCTTGCAATTGAAGAACCTCGATATAAATTAAATGCAAATTCCTCCAATGTAAAAGGCAATTTTGCAATTGAAGAACCTCGATATAAATTAAATTCAGACATGCAAGAAGATGTATTCGATAGAGTTACTTTTTACTTATTTGATTCGGAATGCAAAAGATATGGTCCTTTTGGCTTTCAAGAGGTTTTTCAAGAAATGGCAAATGGTTTAAGTCTTGAGTGTGAAAAAAAGATTCCGAATGAAAATGAAATTTTGATAAATTTACATGAAAGAAGAGAAGCAGAAAAAGCGACAGCTAAAAGCAATGTTACTAACTTAATTTACTCTTTTCCTGGCTTTGAAGGTGATGAGGAAACTAATACCAGAATTCAACTTGCTATCTACCAGTTACCTGAACCTTTAAGAAAGATTTTAACTACGGAAGTCCAAGTGCTTAATGGGTGCCATCCATATGGAGAGGCTTTATTTAATAGATGTGTGTATGGCGTTTTTGATCCAGTTGGGTATGGTGCTGATGGAAAATATGGTAACGAATGGGATATGACAATTTGGATTTCTGACCGTGGAATAGAGTCTGGGAGATTAAAAGATATTCTTATTCATGAAGCTGCACATGCATATTCTTATTTAGTTTTGCGAGGATGTGTTGTTCCAGATGGATCTAGTTTTAGAGAGTTAGCGCATAAAAGATATGGAGATGAAGAACATTTAGCTGATGTCTTTGTTCTTTATTATGGAGGAAAATGGACAAATTATGATGGACGAGAGAATATTCCAATTAGAGATCGAAGTTGGATGAGTAATATGATAGATTATTGTAATTTGTATGAAGAAGCACTAGCAACATTGTCATCATAGCCATAAAATAAATGAAAAATTAATGGTTGTTTGAGACAAAATAACATTTATCCTTACTAATTATGAAAAATAATTCTTTCACAGTAGCAGTGTTAGGTGCTGGCAACATAGGTTCAGCAGTTATTGAACGTTTGTTAGAAGTAGATAATGAAGTCCTGAATTTGAATCTCTCAAAAGTACTTGTTTCTGATTTATCTAAAGAACGAGATATTGATGGTGGATTACTTACCACCGACTTTGATGAAATTCTTAATGACGAAAATATAGATTTAGTTATAGAGGTTCTTGGTGGAGTAGAGCCTGGTAAAGGTTATATAAAGGATTTATTAGAAAGTGGAAAATCTGTAATTACAGCAAATAAGGATATTGTTGCTGACTGTGGAAGCGAGTTAATACAAATAGCTCAAAAAAATAATGTCTGTCTTTATTTTGAAGCTGCAGTTGCCGCAGGCATACCAGTAT
>LUMB01000277.1_pt1 | contig 11772 bp, 16 predicted proteins | sample 730021 | NCBI WGS metagenome assembly LUMB01 (sample SAMN03860274, study PRJNA289734) | marine metagenome | biome: seawater column; feature: ocean; material: water; isolation source: Red Sea water column Station 91 - depth 25m | place: Saudi Arabia: Red Sea | collected 2011-10-15 | depth 25 m
CATCAATAATAATTGTTTTATCAATAGGAAGAGTTCTTCAAGTATTTATGCCTTATTTCGATTTACGTAAATAGGCTTATTTAATATTTATTTATATTTTTAGACGTGTATGGTGGTATTAGGTAATAAGCCTGTTACCTCAAAAAAAGAGTTCGGGAAACTGGACTCTTTTTTGCATATACAGTAATTTAGGCTTATTAATGTTAAACAAATTTTTACTATTCTTTGGTTTTTACTACAAGTATGACCGACTCTGGGTCACAAAAAGATTAGAAAAAGTGTTTTGGTTATCATTAATTTATTTAGCATTAAGAAATTTTGTTCTAAACCAAATGTAATATTAAATAATGGAACCAAAGAAAATACTACTTTTAAGTTTTGCTCTTCTCATACCATTATTTTTTGGTCTGTTATATTTGTTGTATTAATTATGGAGAAAAGCTCAAATAACATAGTGCCTCGAATTGGTCTAGGTACCTACAATATGAATTCTGAAGAAGCTGAAGAGATGACATATGCTGCTATTGATTACGGATACAGACATATAGATACAGCTGCAGTTTACAGAAATGAAGATGGCGTAGGCAGAGCATTAAACAGAATATTTACTGATACAGATCTTAACCGAAGTGATATAACTATAACTACAAAACTTTGGCCCGGTGGCTTGTTAAAAGTTGATAGGGTGAAAAATAATGAAGGTACTATCAAGTCACTAGAAAAAAGTCTAAGGAATCTTGACCTAGAATATGTAGATTTATATTTAATTCACTCGCCACATGCAAAAGGTAAAAGGTTAGAACAGTGGGAAACATTATTATCTCAACAAGAGATGGGAAAAATCAAAAATATTGGTGTATCTAACTGGGGTATTAATCATCTTGAGGAATTAAATGATAAAGGCTATCCACTACCTGCTGCAAATCAGATAGAGCTACACCCTTGGTCCCAAAAGCCAGAACTTGTTTCTTATCTTCAAGACAATGACATTGATATTATTGCATACAGTAGTCTTGTGCCACTATCTACATGGCGTCATAAGGATGGTGAGAATAGTTTAAAAACTGACCAGATGTATAAAGATAGTGAAGATGCAAACTCACCATTTAAAAAATTAGCTGTCAAATATAACGTCAGTGAAGCTCAAATATTACTTAAGTGGGCACTGCAACTTGGTTATGCAATTTTGCCTAAAAGTATACAAATTGATCGAATGAAAGATAATTTTGATTTAACTTTTACTATTGATGAAGTTGACATGGAGCTAATAGAAAATTTAGATAGAGGTGGTAGTGTCACTTGGGAGTACGGAGATCCTTTAGCTATTAAATAGATTTATAAAATTTTAAAGTATTTTAATACTCTAAGAGCAAAAATTACGATCAGTAGAAAGACTACGAATGCAGAAATTAATTGCACTACAGTTACATCAGGTGGTAATTGTACAAATGCATAAGGAATGGCAAAAACACTTATTATCAATATTTGAATAATTATTGAAGAAGACTCATTTTGTTTTGAATCTCCAGATCTACTTAACAAACCTTGAATATACTTTGCTATAGAAGCAAATAAATGTCCCATAAAGCGTTCCTTAATAATATTAAAACTAATATCTTTTATTTATTCTAAATCACAAATCTCTAAATTTATTGATTTTAAATAAATAAGAAAAAACAATAAAGTTAGATTATGAATTTCAAATTTTTACAATGATTTACGTACTTATAATTACAGCATTGATAATTGTTTACTTTACAAATGGTATTTCAAAAATACAAAACAAAGAGTATATAAACAGTTATGAAAATTTCATCTTAAACAATTACAAAATTATTTTTGGAACGATTTTTTTAATATTTTTTATTGCTTTTTGGAAATACAGTTGCTTCTTTATTAATTTTAATTGCTAAAAATACATTTATACTTATTTAAATGAAACGTATCTACACCTTTGGTCATGAACAGGTTGAAAGAAATATAACAGTTGGTGACATATTAGAAAATAAAATAAATAATATAAAAATGACACAAGTTACAGCTGCCAATCAAGAAGAAGCTGAAATAATAGCAAGCCAAGACGTAGATATGATTATTACAGGAAGTGACTGGTATCAGGATGTTAGAAATGGTGCTCCAAACACATTTATTACAGCGGCTCTTTTTGCTGGAAGGTTTATTACAAATGAAGAAATACTTCGTGGCGCATTTGATGTAATGATGGCGGGAGCTGATTCAGTACTCACACCAAGAAGTTTTGATGTTGTAGAGATGTTAGCAAAAGAAGGCATGCAGGTACAAGGTCATGTCGGAATGGTTCCTTCAATGGCAACAAAATATGGTGGTATTAGAACTGTAGGTAAAACTGCAGATGAAGCTATAGAGATACTTAAAAATATGAAAAGGCTGGAAGATGCAGGAGCATTTGGTGCAGAAGTAGAGTGTGTAGCTGAAGATGCATTAAATGAAATTAAAAAACACACATCCCTAGTTATAAACTCACTTGGCTCTGGTTCAGGTGGAGATGTAATGTTTTTATTTTTTGAGGATATTTGTGGCGAAACTGCTGGCATTAAAATGCCACGGCATGCAAAATCATGGGGAGATGCTCAAAAAATAAAAGATAAATTAAATGAAGAAAGATCAAAAGCCATAAAAGGTTTTAAAGATGATGTGGATTCAGGAAATTATCCTAATAGCAGTCATACAGTCGATATGCTTCCTGGGGAAAAAGATGTTCTACTTGAAAAATTAGATAGTTTATAAATGAAAAATTGGCAGAAGCTTGCAGTAGGTTTAGGAATTATTGGTATAGGGTACAACTTTTTAATCAGATATGACTCACTACCCTATTATCAATTAATTGCTATTGGAATTGGTTTATATTTTATCTTTAGAAAGTTTAGGAACTAGTACAGGAGTATTCCTTTTATAACGTTGATACTCTTCTAAATGTCCATACCTCTCATCAGCAATTCGTTCGAGTAAATTTACACCACTCATACGGGTTAATAAAATGTACACAAATACTGGTGATATAAGTGTTACGTATTCAATACCATTTAATGTATTCAAAGCAATAACAGCAATGCCAGTCCAAAGTGTTATCTCGCCAAAATAATTAGGATGCCTTGATCTCGCCCAAAGACCTGTATGAATAAAGGATTTACTAGGATTGTTTTCTTTTCTAAACACTCGTTTTTGATAGTCAGATATAGATTCAATAGCAAATCCAGAGAGCCACAGTGCCATACCAACCATTGCTAACACTGGTAGTGTGTCTTCTTCAGGAGATAAGATTGCAATAATTGCTGCGCATGCAGTTAGCGATACCCAGAGTGCTTGTCCCATCCAGTATTGTAAAAACTAGAAAAAATGTCTTTTTGCTTTTTCAAACCGTACATCTTTGCCAACATTTCTGACTCGTCTAAATAAATAGATGCCAAGTCTTAAAGCCCAGACCATAACGTAGAAATAAATTATTGAATCTATCATTGTTTTATTCTCAACAGAAAAATATGCAAGCGATATAGTTGTGATGTAAGTTAAGCTACCAACTAAGTCATAATATTTTTCTGTTTTAAGTAGAAAAGAAGGAATAAAAAATATTACCTGCAGTAGTACGGCGATAATCAAAATAAACGTAAAAGCATTCATCCCTCTTATTTCAATTTCAATATTTTGACCTGCAACATTTATTAAGCCAATGCAAATAAGGAAAAATGTAATTGCAATAATGTTCTTAATCTGTCTACTCATATCCAAATTATATACGTATATTTAGACTTACTTCTTAAACTACTTACGACTTAAAATTATTAATGTATACGATATGGAAGAAAATTACTACTCATCTGAAAATAACCAAAAATTGTATATTAATTACTTTGATGCTTTGTATTTATTAAACATTGTATTTAAAGAAAATAAGAATTATGAATTTATAGACACCTCCCATGTGGAGTCAATCTGGAACTCTATTGAATACAAATATCATAAATTCTGCGTCATAAAAGCATATAAATATGAACTGGGTGGATATGAAGTGCAAATAGGTGACGAATATAAAGGCGTTTGCGATGAATTAATTCCAAAAGAAAATTCAAATATTACATACAATCCACTTTTCTATGAGGGCAATCCAGAATTTAAAAAGTCATATTGGAAAAGAAGAGATAATGCATTAAATGCATTTACAGAAGGTGATGAAAATTTAAATGAACATTATTACATTGCAGGTTTTGCAGAGAAGTTTGATTATGAACAACAAAAGATCCTTGGATTAAATACACCCTACGTTAATTTTGTAATAAATAAGGAAAACGAATAATTTGTGGGAGATACAAGATTTGAACTTGTGACCCCTTGCGTGTCGAGCAAGTGCTCTGCCAGACTGAGCTAATCTCCCGTATTTAGAAATATAGCATCATTTAGAAGTCCTACATATATAGCTAAAAAAATTTGAATAAACTGCCACAAAACAAATACAATAATTCCGTACACAAATATCCATGTGATTGTAAATTTTAAGGAATATATAGGTGATTGACTATTCATTAAAACGGAACCTCTTCATATTTTCTTATAAGTGAATCATTGTTATTTTTAGGATTATTCACTGCTCTGTCCACTTTATAAAATTCTATATCATCGTATGTGTAATCTAAAATCTTAGAATAAATCTCTTCACTAGATAAATCAGACAACCACATGTCTCTTTGTTCACTAGTAAGTAGTAATGGAGATCTATTGTGTATCACTTGTAAAGAATCTACAGCTTCTCTTGTGATAATAGAGGTTTCAATATCCCCACTGCTTCTATTCCAATAAAGACCAGCGGCAAAAAGCAAGCTTTGAGAAGTATCAAAAAAATAATATGGTTGTTTGATACCATCTTCTTCTTTCCACTCATACCATCCAGAGATTGGAATTAAGCATCTTGAGTTTTTAAATGCTGAAGTAAATGTTTTTTTCTCAAGTAACGACTCATACCTTGTATTAAACAAAGGCCTAGGATTTGACTGGCTCTTTAACCAGTCTGGAAAATATCCCCAGTTAGCAATTACTAAATTGTTATCAATTATGCACGGAGCTTGATTCTGAGGTGCAACGTTAAAATTTTGTTCGTATTCGATTTCAGAAAAATTATTTACAAACGACAGTTCATCTTTTGCAATATCAATATAGTATCTTCCACACATGTTTTTATTGTAATAATGATAAGTCTATTGTGTCACCATCAGAGAATGTATGATGTTCTTTCTTGAATATAATATGAACATTTTGTTTTCCCAAAACACTTAGTTGATCACCGTCTTTAATAAAGTATGTATCTTTTTCTAAACATAGTAATTTGTACTTACCTCTGTTTAAAACCTTTACAGTATTTGAAATCCAAGAATAAAAAGACTCACCATAGTGTGGAATAACAATTGTGTTTGGTAAATAATTTAAACCAACCCCTTTAATCATTTTCTCTCCCATAATCATCGCACCAGCACTACACCCTGAAATAATTCCTCTCTTTTCTACATCATGTAACGCAGTAGAGAAGTCTGAATTATGTATAGAGTCATATAAGTGATTTGGTGAACCACCGGAAAAAAATACAAAATTTGATTTTTTCATCTTTTCAATGACTGAATCTTGATTTAAATCTTCTCTATTCCGTGCGTCTATATGTGTATGGCTAACATTTAAATTTTTGAAATGTTCTATTGCAAGATTTTCCCAGTATGAAAGTCTTTCATCAGATTCTTTACCAGCAGCTGTAGCAAATGTAAGTACATGTGGAGTATCATCTAAGTACCTGTAATAGCAATCATAGTTATTGGAGGCGACGACCGGAATCGAACCGGTGTACAAGGTTTTGCAGACCTCTGCGTAGCCACTCCGCCACGTCGCCATGTAGAGCGGAAGACGGGATTTGAACCCGCGGCCTCCACCTTGGCAAGGTGGCGCTCTGCCAGCTGAGCTACTTCCGCGTAACTTTTATATTAATAATAGATTTAAATAATAAAATTAATTTTTTCCTGTTGAACCAAATCCACCTGTTGATCTATCAGAGTTGTCCAGCTCTTCAACTTTTTCAAATGAAATACTTCCTGTAGTAATAGTTACTAGTTGTGCAACTCTTTCATTTTTTGAAACGGTATACACTTGATCTGAATAATTCATTAACGGAACCATTAGCTCACCTGTATATCCTGGATCAATGAGGCCTGGAGCATTAATTGGGGCAACAAGGTTCTTACTGGCTAATCCAGATCTTGGTAAAACAAATCCTCCAACATTTTTTGGTAATTGAATTGCTATACCTAAATTCACAAGTACAACTTTTTGCGGTTCGATAATATACTCTCCGTCTGAATAGAGGTCATAACCGATATCATCTTCATGACTTTTGCTCGGTATTTTGGCAAATTCATTAAGAATCTTTATTTTTATATTAAAATTGTTTTGCAGTGGTACCCTTTCAATGATGAATATTAGAGATTATTTCTTAATAAATAAAACTAAAAAAGTTAATAAAATAAAAATCTTAGACCTTCTAGGTTTTGAAAGCGATACTCTTATTGAAGCTTCCTCCTACTCAGAGGAAGTAACTGAAGTTGTTGAAGAGCTAAATCAAGAAACATTTGAAACATTATTAAACAATACAGAAGAGATATATGTTCAACAAAGCAGTATCGAATCTTACATTGCTAGCACTACTGAACCTACTAATGTTGCTGACCTAACTCCAACTGATACTTTTAACCCATTAAATATAACCGAACAGATACAAAGAGTGTGGTCTGATCTCGAGAGTAGAAGAAAGTGGGTTCTGCCAGCATTTATTTCAATATCAATGGTCTTTGTACTAACAATTGCAACAAATACTTATTTAAACTACAGAAATAGTCAAGAAGCTGTTGTAGAAGAGGCTGTTGTTGTTACAAACAACTCCAATGAATTAGTAGCACTTTTACCTGATTTAATTGAAATATCTACAAATACTTTTTATTCAAAATATGATGTTTCTAATGCAAGTGCAAATCTGCAACAGATTGAATCATCTTTACTTCAGTATCAAAATAATTTAGAAAGTAGAAGTGATATATCGAATATCAATACTGTCAAAGAAAATTTAAACAATATATTTACACTTGTTAACGAACTTGACCTAGTTCTTTCATATAGAATATCAATTTCTGAAGTCTTAATTTATGGCGATCTTCCAACTGAAGAAGATAGTGTAAACATCGAGGAAATAACGAGTAATTTATCCAATATAATTGCACAAAGTAAAGTAAATATAGCCACTTTGCCAGATATTAATGAGTTCGAAAAGCACAAATCTCTTGTAAAGGACGCTGTCACAACAGCAGAAAATTTACATGGTAGGTATTTGGGAGCATTGAGAAATAATGAATACGAGGTAGCACAATCTATATCCCAAGCAATTTTATTAAATAAAGAGACAGAAAGTCGTGCTTTTGAAAATGCTCTACTGGAATTTAAAGAAAAATCACTGCTTAATTACGCAAATTTTAATAATTTACCCTAATTTATAACTCTGCTACTTCTTTTTCAAAGTCAGAAGCATCAGAAAACTCTTTATAAACAGAAGCAAATCGTAAATAAGCCACTTCATTTGTTTCTTTTAAGTATTTAAGAACAGTTTCCCCTACAATTTCAGATTTAATTTTGTTTCCTTGAGTTTTTATTTCATTATGAATGTTATCAACAAGAGTTTTTAACTTTTTGTCATTAATATCTAGGCCACCAAAAGCATTTTCTATACCTTTATATAGCTTTTCATAATTGAATTCTTGTATATCGCCACTTCTTTTTTGTATCATTAAACCAATTTCAGCTTTTTCATACGTAGTGAAGCGTAATTCACACTTAGGGCACTCTCTTCTTCTTCTTATAGAGTTACCTTCATTGTTTTTTCGTGAATCAACTACATTAGTTTCTTCTTTATTGCAGTAAGGACATACCATATATAGTGTCATTATAGTTACCTCTAAATCTTGTATCAAATATTTACGGGTAATATCAGTATTTGATCTTCAATAAGTAATGAATTATCTAAATTATTCATCTTTTTAATCAAATAAATAAATTCTTGATGATTTTTATTTGTAAATTTATGCGAAATACCCCATAGTGTGTCTCCTTTTTGTATTTTATATTCAACAGTTGGTGTATTTTGATATTGATATTGTTCGTTAATTGGTTTTTTAACAAAAAATATCATTAAGCTACTAAAAAAATACAGGTATATTATTAATTTGATTTTTAACTTCATAAGACAATTGTAGAAATTGAGTACGACAAAAAATTATTCGAACATTTGTTCTAAATTATGATATAATTTACTTATATGAACAAACAATCAGAGATTCTAGAGTACATTAATCATAAAATAACTACTGAAGGCTACTCCCCTTCAGTTAGAGAGATAGCAAAAGCTGTAAACCTTAAGTCAACAAGTTCAGTACAGTACCACTTAGATAATTTGATTAAGAAAGGTTTACTATCTAAAAAAGCGAACTTATCAAGATCGTTATCAAATAATCAAAAACTAAATAAATTTATGTCAGTACCAGTTATCGGTGAAATTTCTGCAGGTACTCCCCTTCTGGCTGAGGAAAATAAAATTGGAGAGATTCCAATTGTTGAAGAGAAATATAATAAGGACCTCTTTGCGTTGAAAGTTAATGGTGATTCCATGATTGATGCAGGTATACATGATGAAGATATTGTTGTAGTTGATAAAAACATTGAACCAAAAAATGGAGATATCGGAGCTTTTATGATTAATGACACAGAAGCAACTGTTAAATATCTAGATACAATTTCTGGTAAAAAATATTTAATCCCAGCAAATAAAAATTACGAAAATTTTGAAGTTAACGAAAATATACAACCAATTGGGAAAGTTGTCAGTTTATTTAGAGATATATAACTTCTCCTGATAAATATAAATTATCATTTTCAAATCTAAGATTTAAATCACCACCCGGGTACATAACGTAAGAATTATTATCAATTTGATCTGTTTTATTTAGATAGTTAAACATGCAAAGTGCACCTGATCCACAGGCATCTGTCTCACCTACTCCTCGCTCGAATACTCTGGCTTTAATATAGTTTCTACTAACTATTTGATATATTTCAACATTTACACCTTCTGGGAATATGTTTTCATTAACTACTTCTGAATTCAAATTTTCTAAATCTAATCCATCAACGTCTTCTACTTCGATCATAAAATGAGGATTGCCAACTGAAGATTTTACACCTTCGAATGAATTTACATTAATCTTTTCTTCTTCATAAGTAGGAATAGGTGTTGACACTTCAACTATATTTTCATCTACATATACTTCTAAATCCCCAACTGGTGCTTTAACAATAAATCTATCAACTTCCAGATAGTTATTATCAAGTGCAAATTTAGCAACACATCGTACTCCGTTTACACAAAGTTCTGCATCAGAACCATCATTATTGAAATAATGCATTTTTACAGAATTGTTATCTAATGGTTCTACGAATATAACACCATCTACTTCATATTCAGCATCGCTTACAAGAGCAATAATTTGAATTTCAGAAACTTCGCCTTCATAATGACCAACTATAAAATCATTACCTGTTCCAGACATATATGCAAAATTAGTCATTAATTATCTCCATCATTGCATTGTATACATGGTCTTCGTCATCAGTTTCAATCATATTTAATTTTGATTCTTTTTTAAACCACGTAATTTGTTTTTTAGCTAATCTTTTAGTTTTTATATTTATATTTTCTTCAAGATTGTCTGATAAATTCATACCTATAGCTTGAAGAACTGTTTTAGAAGGATTACTAATTTTATTTATTTCTTCTACCAAACCATTATCAATCATTTTTTTAGTTCTAATTTCAATATTATTTTTATGATTAGGATGATTCCAAAATATTCCAACTTTATCTAAAGGCAAATTTACTTCTGGAAAAACATACTTTGATTCCTCCAACATAAAACTTTCAATGTTTCTCATTAATCTTCTTTTGTTAAGCTCAATATCAGGAATAGGGATCTCGTTAAGTTCATGAAATTTTATCAATTGATCAAAATTTAACTGTTCTAATTCTGATCTTATTGTTGGATCAGTTGGTTTAAATTCGTACCTATCAATAATTGCTTTTACGTATAATCCTGATCCTCCTACAGCTAATATATCTTCATTAAATGATTTCTCCGGTATATCTTGATCAATAAGATAGTTTAAATAATCAATTATTGAAAAATTCTGGTCACAATCTGCAATATCTAAACCATAATATTTTACTTGCGCTTGCATAACGTCAGAAGGTTTTGCAGTTAACACATCGAGTCCCTTATAAACAGCCATAGAATCAACTGAAAGAATAGACATGTTATTCTCAATTGCAATTTTGTGTGCTAAATCTGACTTTCCAGATGCTGTTATTCCTGTGAGAAAATATAACAAACTAAATTAATTCTGCTTTTAGATAAAAAGGTGTTGAATCAATAATTTTAACTTCAACAATATCCCCAGTAGAAACATTCTTATTATCAATATGTGTTATCTGTCCACTATCAATTTTGCCAGTTAGAACCTGATTATTTTTTTTCGATTGCTTTTCGATTAATAAGACTTGTTCAGTTCCAACAAATCTTTTTAATCTTTTTTCACTAATATCTGTTTGTACATCTTTTAAATGTTGAAATCTTTTCTTAATAATATCTTGGTCAACAAATTCATCTTCCATATCGTATGCTTTTGTGCCTGGTCTTGGCGAAAACTGAAACATATAAACTGAATCGAATTCAACATATTTTACAATATCCATTGTGTCTTGAAAATCATCATCAGTTTCACCAGGAAAGCCAACTATTATATCTGTTGTCAATGAAACATCTGGAATAATGCCTCTAATCATGTCTACTTTTTGTATAAATTTTTCCTTATTGTAACCACGATGCATCTTTGAAAGAATATCACTACTTCCACTTTGTAATGGTACGTGTATTTGATTACATACTTTACTTAGTGACTTGACTGCATTTATAGTTTCCTCTTTAAAATCTTTTGGATGTGGTGATGTAAAACGAATTCTTTCGAGTCCGTCTATCTCATTAAGCTTATGTAACAACTGAGCAAAGTATGGTCTACTCTTATTATCAATTTTTAAATCTCTCCCATAGGAATTTACATTTTGTCCTAATAAAGTAATTTCTTTAATTCCTGAGTCTACTAATTCTTGTGCTTCGTTAATAATATCGCTAGGTCGTCTGCTTATCTCTGGACCTCTAACTGATGGAACAATACAAAATGTACAAGAATTATTGCAACCTATTTGAATTGTTAACCATGCAGAATGCTCAGACTCTCTAATTGATGGTGCATCTGTTGGAAGATCTTCTATTTCATCAATTATTTCAGTTATAGGACCCCAGTCTTCTGATTGGTTGAGTAGATTAATGATATTTGTTAAATTGTGAGTACCAATTACGACATCTACCCATGGGGCTCTCTCTCTTACAAGTTCTTTGTCTTTCTGTGCAGCACATCCACCAACAAGTAACTTGCGATCGATTCCTTCGTCTTTCCATTTTTTTAACTGACCAAGTGTTCCATATAATCTATCATCAGCATTTTCTCTTAAAAATCTCTTAGAATTTTCCTTACCTTGGCCTAGTTGAATCTCATCATAAGTAAACCATGCACCAGCTTTTCTCACTATTCCATGATCTACACCTACGT
>LUMB01000319.1_pt1 | contig 11663 bp, 10 predicted proteins | sample 730021 | NCBI WGS metagenome assembly LUMB01 (sample SAMN03860274, study PRJNA289734) | marine metagenome | biome: seawater column; feature: ocean; material: water; isolation source: Red Sea water column Station 91 - depth 25m | place: Saudi Arabia: Red Sea | collected 2011-10-15 | depth 25 m
GGTTATATTTATTATTGGTTATGAAAACGAGAAGTGCTAAAAACAAAGGTAAAAGGTTACAGAATAAAGTCCGAGATTTAATCTTAGAAAAATTCACACAACTAGAAGAAGATGATGTTCGTTCAACTACTATGGGAGATAGTGGTGAAGATGTTCTATTATCACCAGCCGCTCGTAAATTGTTTCCATTTGCAACAGAATGTAAAAATCAAGAAAAATTAAACATTTGGGATTCGTTAAAACAAGCCGAATCTAACGCAGGAAAACACATACCATTATTAGTGTTTAAAAGAAACAGAAGTAAAATTTATGCTACAATAGAGTTTGAAAGGTTGTTAGAATTATTAGATGAAGATAGTAAATCTACTCAATAGAGTATTAAAATCACAAGGACAAGAATTAACAAAAGAAAATGAGTATATGTGGTGGAGTCCATTTGTTAATCATCACAAACCAAAACTACAAGTCAATATCAAAAATGGTAAATGGCATTGTTGGGTATCTGGTCAAGGTGGACACAACTTATTTCAGTTATTTAAAAAAGTCAAAGCAACAAAAAAACAATATCAAGAATTAAATGAATTATCAGATAACTTTTCATTTGAATATGTTCCAACCAAACAAGAAAATAAAGAAGTAAAATTACCAGATGAATATAAACCTATGTGGACAAAATCTAATTCACCAACTTATAAACACGCATTAAAGTATTTAAAATCAAGAGGTGTTTCAGAAGATGATATGATTAAATATTCAATAGGTTATTGTGAAGACGGATTGTATTCAAACAGAATAATTATCCCTTCCTATGATGATGAAGGTAAACTAAACTTTTTTATTGGTAGAGATATATTTGATAGTAAATTAAAATATAGAAATTCACCAACACCAAAAGATATTATTGGATTTGATTTATTTGTAAATTGGGAAGAACCTATATTATTAGTTGAAGGAGCTTTAGATGCAATAACTTCCAAAGTAAATTCAATCCCGTTATTTGGTAAAACAATTATGAATAATTTAAAAAGAAAAATTTTAGAAAAAAAAGTAAAAACTCTATATGTTGCACTTGATAATGATGCTGTAAAAGATAGTATGAAAATTGTAGAAGAATTAATGAACGAAGGTATAAAAGTTCATATGATTAAACTAACAGAAAAAGACCCAAATGATATTGGATATGAAAAATTTACAGATATAAAAAACTTAACTAATGAAACTTCGTTTAGAGAATTAGTAAAATACAAACTTGGTATGATATAATGAAAAGAACAAAAATTGATATTCCTTTAAAAAAGATTAAATACATACATCATATATCTGATGTTCATATTAGAAATTTAAAACGACACGCCGAATACGAACAAGTATTTGAAAGGTTGTATGAAAAAATCAAACAAAATCGTGAAGATTCTATTATTTATATCGGTGGTGATATAGCACACTCAAAAACCGATATGTCTCCCGAACTCGTAGACCAGACTTCTCGTTTTCTAAAATCTCTTTCTGAGATTTGTCCTACGATAGTTATAACGGGTAATCACGATTGTAATTTAAATAACTTGAATAGATTAGATGTTTTAACACCTATCATCAATAATTTAAATTTACCAAATCTACACTACTTAAAACGCTCAGGCGTTTACGACATAGCCGATATGAGTTTTGTAGTTTGGGATGTTTGGGAAGATGAGGAGGACTACATTAAAGCAAGTGATTTTGAAGCTGATACTAAAGTTGTCTTATATCACGGGACGGTCGATAGGTCAAAAACTGATGTAGGGTTTTCACTACCAGGTAAGGTTACAATAGATTACTTTGACGGATATGATTTGGGTCTAATAGGTGATATTCATAAAAGACAATACTTAGACAAAGAAAAAACTATTGCTTATTGTGGTTCTCTGATTCAACAAAATCACGGGGAAAGTATTGGACACGGATATTTGTTATGGGAAGTAGAAACAAAAAAATCAGAATACATTGAAATACCAAATGATTACGGATACTACACAATAGACATTGATAAAGGTATTGTTCCTGATGTAAAGGGTATGCCTAAAAAAGCAAGACTAAGAGTTAGAGTATCCAATACTAATGGTATTGAACTTAAAAAAGCTCTAGCTATTATTCATCACAGATACGGAATTAAAGATGTCACGATTACAAAAGTAGATAGACGAGATGTAGGTAATTCTGATAGTGAAATGGTTATCGGAGATGTAAACGATACTGATTATCAATATGAATTGATTGAAGACTATTTAAAACGAAATCACGCCATCACAGACGAAACATTAGTAAAGATTAAAAAACTAAATGAAGAAATCAATAATGAATTACCACCAGCAAGAGTTAAACGAAATATTAATTGGAAACTTAAACACTTTGAATTTTCAAATATGTTTTGTTATGGTGAAAACAATTATGTAGACTTTACACAACTTGACGGAATTGTCGGTATGTTTGCTCCAAACGCTTCCGGTAAATCAACTTTATTAGATGCTTTATCATTTTGTTTATTTGATATTACTTCAAGAACAACAAGAGCCGCTTCGGTATTGAACAATAGAAAAAACAACTTTTATTGTAAAGTAAACTTTGAGGTTGGTGGTTTAGATTATTTCATTGAAAGAAAAGCATCAAAAAGAGCAAGAGACGGGCATGTAAAAGTAAATGTAAACTTTTGGATGATTGATGATAAAGGACAAACCATTAGTTTAAATGGAGACCAAAGACGAACTACAAACTACAATATTAATCAAGTGGTAGGAACATACGAAGACTTTATTTTATCAACACTATCTACCCAAAATAACTTCACAGTGTTTATTGATAAAACACAAAAGGAAAGAAAAGAGTTATTATCAACATTTATGGGGACGGATATTTTTGATTCATTGTATCAATCAGCTAACGATAAAATATCAGAAACACAAACTTTGTTAAGAGATTTTAGTAAAGTTGATTATAGTAAAAATTTAGCAGAACTACAAAAACAAACTACTTTATTACAAGTTAAACAAACAGACTTACTTTCTAAAAAAGAAAAACAAGTAGAAAAACAAAACAAACTAAATAATAAAATTATTAAGTTAACTAAAAAATTAAAAGTTGTTGATGACAATATACAAGATATAGATAAGCTAGAAAAAGATTTAATTAGTCAAAGTAGTGATTTTAAAGAAGTTATCAAAGACATAGACAAAACACTTTCAGAGTTTAATGATATAAGTAATTTATTAGACGAAATAGAAACTAATATCACTCAATACGAATCCGATAATATTAACGAACAATATTCAGAATTTCAAACTTTACAACAAAGTAGAGATGAATTTCAAATCGAAATAGATAAATTAAAAGTAGAAGTTAAAAACAAGTTAGACAAAACAGAAAAACTAAAAGGTGTTACTTGGGATGAAAATTGTGAACATTGTATGAGTAATCCATTAACATTAGATGCTATTGAAACTGAAAAGAACTTGGAAAAAGATAAAGAGCTAGCGGCAGCCTATCTTGAAAAAAAGAACAAAATGGACAAAGAAATAGAAGCACTAAATCCTATTATTGAGCAGAAAGAAAAGTATGATGAATATAAATCGAGTTTAGTTGAAGCAGAATTTAGAGAAAGAGAACTAAAAACTAATTTACAATATTTTAAAGAACGAAAGAAAAACATAAATTCGTCAATTGAAACTATTGAACAAGATATAAAACAATACAATGAACAAAAAAGTAATATCAAATACAATAAAAAGATAAAAGAAGATATTCAAGTTGTTCAAAATGATTTAGATGATGTAGAAGATGTTATAGTAAACTTAACAAGTGATATAACAGAAGTTCACGCTGATATAAAGGTTGGTGATAGTGAAATGAAAAACATCAATAACAAAATTAAAGAAATAGAAGAATTAGAAAACAAAAATCAAGCATATCGTTATTACTTAGATGCTGTTAGACGAGATAGTGTTCCTTATGAATTGTTAGAAAAAGCAATACCAACGATTGAAGGAGAAATAAACAATATCTTAGGACAATTAGTAGACTTCCAAATGTCATTAGAAATGGACGGAAAAAATATCAATAGTAATATTGTGTATGATGATGTTAACCAGTGGCCACTAGAATTGTCAAGTGGTATGGAAAGATTTATCAGTTCTCTTGCAATGAGAGTTGGTTTAATAAATGTAAGTAATTTACCAAGAAGTAATTTCTTAGCGATTGATGAGGGTTGGGGAACAATGGATAGTGATAATATAAATTCAGTTTATAATTTATTCCAATATCTAAAAACTCAATTCCAATTTGCATTAATTGTATCGCATGTTGACTCAATGAGAGATGCTGTAGATACATTATTAGAGATTACAAAAGATACAGAATATAGTAAAATTAAGTTTGATTAAAAAAAAGCAAAAAAAAATGTATTTTGGGCGATTTGACTTATATTTAAATGTGTAATTAGTTATTTGAAAATTGGAATTATGAAAATAGAACCACCGACGGGTGTTTCTATGGGATTGACTGAAAAATGGGTAGACATTTGAAGCCCATAAAGTAATCCGGACGAAGTTGTGGTGACTTGATGATTGGTAAATATTCTAATCGTCTATATCGACAGATATCGTCTAATGTATTTTCGTAAAAAAGATAAGATGATTCTTATGACTCTATTATAGGTAAGGGTAAAACTGAAGTCCTATTTTATGACCGAACAATCTACACTTGGAGAGATAAGGTATTTGCATAGAAGTTGTATTCACATCAATGAGGAATAACCACCTTGAGATGAACTATCGTAACTGATAGATGTAAAGTTTAGAGTATGAAAAATCCAAGACGAAAATTGTAGGTAATCATTAGTCCTACATCCCCAATAAATTCCACCAATATTTTTAAGAGAGCCAAATTTTAGTTTCCACCATATTACCAAACTTAAAATCACGGCTCTCTTTTTTTTACATAAACAAAACACAAGGAGATAAAAATGATGACAATCAAAATAAACCAGGAGTTTATCGAGTAAAATCGTTTTAAACACAGGTCCGCATCAGGAGTCCACGAGAGGACATACTGAGTAAGTCGTTTATATTGAACATAGAGTCCTTATTGTAGTAATACATTCCGGGAGAAGTGTCCACATTATGAGAGAATGTGGATATGACTAATGTCATAGTTGAGTGAACAAGTCTTAAATGCTATTCCATAGAACCACCGAAGGAGGACACGGAGAAAACCAGAAATCAATACATCATCCCTATCTCCAGAATCGTTTGCCTAAAAACCACTAAAAACCCTAAAAATTCAATGAAATCAGACAAAAAAATAATTTTTAAAAAAACTTCTAAAAAAATAACACAGCTTATGAAAATAGCTCTTGACTTTAATAAAGGGCTATATTATATTGAATTGTTATGAAAAAATGTGATAATTGCAATACAGATAAATTTGTTGGAACGATATTTTACCCAACGCTGTGCATTGCTTGTATAATTAAATTAGGAAAAAAATAAAATAGCTCTTGACTCTTAATGCTAGAGCAGTTATATTATCTAAGAATTAAAGAAAAGGAGAATTAAAATGGCTAAAAGATATTTTGTAAATGTAACACTGACTTCTTTACTATTGAGGACTTCTTAGATATTTATAATGTAGTTGGTTATACAGATGAACAAGTAACTGATATATGTGAAAGGTTGGCTTAATATGATAGATAGAATTAAAGAATTAACAAATACATTAGAACAAGAATTGACTAATGGATTAAACAACTTACCGGAGTATCAAGGAACTTTAGAAAGTTCAGATTTACAAATTAGTGAAGGTAGGACTTTTATAAATGGTGCTCAATGCACTTTAAATGAATTACAAAAACAATTATTAGAATTAGAACAAGGATTGAGATTAGGTAAAAACTTCTCATTACTTGGAAAGGGGTTAAACAATGGCTAAAGACCAAAGATTTTATGTAAATGCTTGCATTGAAATATATGTTCCAGACCAGGGTTATGGTGAAAAAGCTATGAAGAATGAAGAATTAGATGCTCAATGGTTTGCTAATGAAGTAGCTTCACAAATACCAAAAGCAATTAATAAGAACTTTCAATTTTCAGAAAGACCATATTCAGTAAATGATGTTATGGTTGGTAAAATAGAAAGAAGCTAAAAAAGCTCTTGACTTTTACAAATTTTATTATTAAACTAGGATAGTTATGAAATTAAATAAACAAAACAATTTTTCGTCTTTTTGGTTGGGTGATAGTTTAGAAAACAAATCACTCATAGAAAATGATGTAGATACTGACGGAAAAGTTGTTACGATATCTTCTAAACTTGATGACAAATTATTTGATAGTTCAGTTGGTCTTGCACTTCACGAAGGTTCACACATTTTATTATCAGATTTTGATTTCTTAAAACAACTTGGTTCTACTATACCAAAAACAACTTATGAATTAGGTATTAGTAAAGGTATGAGACAAAGAGATATCAAAGAGTTTTTTAAGAATATGTTAAATTATGTTGAAGATAGACGAATTGACCATTATGTTGTATCTAGTTCACCTGGATACAAAGGTTATTATTTATCTATGTATCAGAAGTATTTCAATAGTCCTACTATTGACAAAGGTTTAAAGTCAGATGAAATGACAGAAGCCACATTAGACTCTTATATGTTTAGAATTATCAACTTAACTAATCCAAATACTAATTTAGATGCTTTACCTGGTCTAAGAGATATTTGGAATACTATTGATTTAAGAAACATTTCAAGATTACAATCTACTGGTGATGCTTGGAAAGTAGCTTACAAAGTTGGTAAAATTGTTTTACAAAATTTAGATGATACAGATAGAGATGAAACTTATGATGACATCAAAAAAAGATTAAATCAAGCTCTACAACAATCAATGAACCAACAAGGTGGTGGTAGAACTGGTGGTTCAGAAGGTCAGCGTGATATGGTTAATGATTATTCAGTTAATCGTATTAAAGAAATGATGCAGAAATACAAAGACACTAATGATTATGAAAGACTACTAGACCAAGTTCAAGTTGAATCAAGATATTTACAAGATGGTGGTAGAGTTGCCAATATGGTTGAAAGACTTTATCAAGAATTAGAAAACGGAATGACTGATGATGAAAAATCAGATTTAAGAAAAAAACTTGATAGAGCTCTTGAAAAACAAAGAAAGTTTTTACAAGGTCAAATTTCAAAAAGAAAGTTATCTAAAAAAGATAAACAAAAAGTTCAAGCTATTTCCGAGTCCGGAACTACACTAAAAAATGTTCTACAAGATTCAAAATATGACGAGATGTCTAATCGTTGGATGAACAGAGATGTTGGTGGTAAAAAACAATGTGTAGTTGTTAAAAACTTCAACCAAACACTTGTTGATTCAGGTTTATTCAGAAGTTTGATTGACCCAAGCCCTTGGAGAGATACTCAAACAAGAGTTGTTGAAGGATTAAGACTTGGTAAAATGTTAGGTAAAAAATTACAAATTCGTGGTGAAGAAAGATTACTAAAAAACACAAGATTAAATTCTGGTCGTATTGATAAAAGACTTATCGCAGAACTTGGGTTTGGTAATTCAAATGTATTTCACACAATCAACATAGACAAGTTTCCTGACGGATTCTTACACATTTCATTGGACGCTAGTGGTAGTATGTCTGGTGAAAAGTTTAACAAGTCATTAACTTGTGCTATTGCTATTATTCAAGCTGTTGATATGATACCAAACTTTGATGTTGTGTTTTCATTAAGAGGAACACAAGACTCTGGTGAATTACCAGTTATTATGTATGCTTATGATTCAAGAGTAGACAAGATTACAAAAATTAGAAAGTTGTTTAGATATTTACATAGTGGTTCAACCACTCCTGAAGGATTGTGTTTTGAAGCCATTATGGACGATATGATTACAACTACTGACAAAATGGATAGTTTTTTCTTAAACTTATCAGACGGAATGCCAATGTATTCAAATGATACAATGTATTATTGTGGTGATGAAGCCGTTAATCACACCAAAGATATGGTTAACAAAATGAGAAAAATGGGTATCAACATTTTATCTTACTTTATTTCTGATTACGATAGTGAAACCACTTTACAAGATTTTAAAACAATGTATGGTCAAGATGCTGAGAACATCAATGTTTCATCAGTTACTCAGATTGCCAAAACAATGAACAATATGTTTTTAACAAAATGACAGATAAACAAATCATAGAACAAACAAAAGATTGGTTATGGGAACTAACAGAACCACGAGAAGAATTTAGTGGATTTGGTATTTGTCCTTTCTTAAAAAAAGAATTAACAGATGATGATATGAAATTTGTAATTTTAAGAGGACAAGATGATTCATATGGGCCAGACTTTAAAAAAGGTTTAGATGATTGGATTGAAGAAAACAAATATAATTCAATTTTATTTATTTGTTTAGGTGAAATATGGGAACATATTGAAAGAAAAGATTATCAACTTAAATTACAAAAGTTAATGAAAGAAAATGGATACGAAGATTATAAAGCACTTTGTTTTAGTCCTTATGAAGATAGAACAGCCGCTGGTGTCAAGACCAGAGCAGGTTCACCTTACTTTTTAATTAACATTATGAGTTCTACTGACTTAGGAAAAGCACATCAAAGTATTGTAAAGACTAAATACTTTGATAACTTTACAAAACAAGAATTAATTGATATAAAAATTTATGGAAAAAATACAAAAAAAGCTCTTGACATTAACAAAAATAATTAATATATTAGGGTATGATAAATAACGAAAATAACGAAATGAAAGGAAATGTTATGAACAATGTAGTTGTAAGGATTGAGAAGTCTGGAAACAGATTCAATGCTTGGGATGCTGATGGCAACAAGTATACTTCTCAAATCTCTATTGGTGCTCGTAAGAAAGCTTATGAGAACAATACAGCGTTAGAACAACGAGTTAATAAGTCCGGTAAGACTTATTGGTGGGGTGTTCCAATGTCTGAATTTGAAGTCAACACTATTCCGGTTAATACTGGTAATGTTGAAGTTCCACAAGAACACAACGAAGTTCTAAATTATATCCATACTTCTTATAATTTAAAACCTAAAGGTTTGGTTATGAAAGAATTGAAATGGAAATATTTAGTTCGTTCTGCTGTTCGTGGTAAAAATATTATGATGACTGGTCCAGCTGGTTGTGGTAAAACACTAGCCGCTAAGTCATTGGTGAACGCGTTGGAGCGTCCAGATTTTTACTTTAACTTAGGTGCTACTCAAGACCCGAGAGCCACCTTGATTGGTAATGTTCACTTTGACAAAGGTAAAGGAACTTACTTTTCAGAATCACTATTCGTGAAAGCTATTCAAACACCAAACGCGGTGATACTTCTTGACGAGTTATCAAGAGCTCACCCAGAAGCTTGGAATATTCTTATGACCGTTTTAGATAGTGGTCAAAGATATTTAAGACTTGATGAACAAGATGGTCAAGGAACTATCAATGTTGCTGAGGGTGTTACATTTATCGCTACTGCTAATATCGGTAATGAATACACTTCCACGAGAGTTTTAGATAAAGCGTTAATGGACAGATTTACCATTATTGAAATGGATGTCCTAAGTAATGAGGAAGAATTAGGATTACTTCAATATATGTTTCCTAATGTTGATACTGAATTACTAGACGCTGTTTCTCAAATCTCACATCAAACGAGAGTTGAAGCCTCTAATGAAAATCCTAGATTAACAAGTGGTGTTTCCACGAGAACTTCGGTTGAAATCGCTGGTTTATTGTTTGACGGATTTTCACTTCCAGAAGCTTCTGAAATCACAATCTATCCACAATATTCAAATGATGGTGGAATTGATTCTGAAAGAACTTTCGTAAAACAATTAGTTCAAAGATTTGTAAAAGATTCTAGAACTGATGACGAAAGTATGTTTAATGAAGATGAGATTGAACAGAACGATTTAGATGATGATTACGCCTTCTAATTAGATTAGAAGGTATGTGGGGTGGAGTTGTTATCCTTTCTTACCCACCCCATTAATTAACAAAAGAAAGCAAATAGGAGAGTTGTAAAATGACAATGAATTTACAGCAACAAAGCGACGAGTGTGGTTATGCTTTAGAAGCATTTGCAAAAGTTCTAAAAAATAATAACATTGAAGCTGTTGGTAAACCACATATTGAATTAATAATGGAATACCAAAAAGAGTATAGAAAAATAGAAATACGAAATCAACGAATTCAAAATGAAATGAATTACAATTTTGTTCAATCAGAAAAAACAGAAGCATATAAAGAGTGGGAAAACTCTTGGATTAATTGGTCAAAGAAAAAAAATGAACATTAATCAAGCTTCTGGGTTTGATAAATATATCATAATGTGCGACAAAGGACAAAATAAGTTAGCTTCTGATTATCAATCTTATTTAAAGTTCAAAGAAGTTCAAAACGCATTAGTTAAGATATCACAGACACCTGGTAAAACCTATATCTTCAATGGTGTAACTCACGAAAAAGGTATGACTTGTGCTCAAGCAGATAGAGTATTAGATAACATATTTAATGCAAAAACTAATATGGAAATGATTAGTTTAATTGTAAAAGTAGCAAGACAAATAGGTTTTCACGAAATAACATTGCCGAGGAAAATAAGATGGGGAATGTAAAAGAGGGAAAATATAAAGTAATTCAAAACTATAATAGTGTAGAGGGTGCTCTTTATGAAAATGAAGTAGTTCAAGTTTATGATAACAACACTAAACCTGGACATTTAAGAGCAAAAGATTCTATGGGTCGAGTGTGGTTTATACCAAAAAATTATTTAAAAAAAATATGATGTTTTCTTAGATTTCATTATATTTATTACTGAAAGAATTAATATCGCTCAAGTGAGGATATTAATGTTAGACTACAATAGTTAACATAAATAGGAGAAAAACAATGACTAAAGTAATATACAATACTCAGTTCCCTGCAATCGATAGGGACGAATTTCTAACCCCCTTTGACAGAATGTTTGACCAAATAGTTGAGACAGCATTTCCAGATGTTGCCAAAACCGTTGGTGTTAAGCCTTTTCAAGGGACAGCATATCCAAAAGTAAATGTTTATGAATATGAAGACAAAGTTGGACTAATCGCAGAAATTCCTGGTTTAGATAAAAAAGACTTACAGATTGAAGTTGAAGATGGAAAACTTACAATCTCAGGTGATAAACACGGAATGTTTGATGATAAAGGTGCAAAAGTTCTTCGTAGAGAATTAAAACATTCATCTTTCAAAAGACAATTTGAATTAGGTGAATTACTTGACGGAGATAAAATTAAAGCAAACTTTAAAGACGGATTGCTATCTATTGACATTCCAAAAGTAGAACCTGAAAAGCCAAAGAAAAAAGTAGTAAAGATTGGCTAAAATCAGGTTAGTTTCAGTTGGTGATGATAGGTATCAAGTTCTTGCAGAGATTCCGATTACTTCTACTATAAACATAGAAGCTCTGAAAAAAAGTTATAACGCCGATACAATACTTCAGAACAATGATACCTATTATCCCTGTAGAAAATTAATTGACGCCGAAATAGAGGTTACACAGGATTCAAGGGAATAGGGGTGGGCTTTTTCATTTTTTAATACTTATTAG
>LUMB01000350.1_pt1 | contig 11644 bp, 10 predicted proteins | sample 730021 | NCBI WGS metagenome assembly LUMB01 (sample SAMN03860274, study PRJNA289734) | marine metagenome | biome: seawater column; feature: ocean; material: water; isolation source: Red Sea water column Station 91 - depth 25m | place: Saudi Arabia: Red Sea | collected 2011-10-15 | depth 25 m
CAGATGGGCATGAGTGAAACTTGCTATCCGGATTCTCTCATTGGATCATTGCCTAATTTGTATTACTATGCTGCGAATAATCCATCTGAAGCAACAATTGCGAAGAGAAGAGGATATGCTTCAACTATTAGTTATCTGACTCCTCCAGCGGAAAATGCAGGACTCTACAAAGGACTTAAAGAACTAAGTGAACTCGTTGGTTCTTATCAACAATTAAGAGAAAATAGCAGGGGTATTCAAATTGTTAATGCAATAGTTGAGACTTCTAAACAATGTAACCTTGACAAAGATGTAGAGCTTCCTTCAAAAGACGTAGAAGAACTTTCAATAGATGAAAGAGATTTATTTGTTGGTAATGTCTATAAACAGTTGATGGAAATTGAAAGTAGATTGTTACCTTGCGGTCTTCATACTATTGGAGAAGCTCCAACAGCAGAAGAAGCTGTTGCAACACTTGTAAATATTGCATCTTTAGAGAGAGAACAAGAAGGATTAAGATCTCTTCCTGGATTACTCGCAGAATCCATCGGTCTAACTATTGAACAAATTTATGATGGTAATAATAAAGGTGAACTTAAATTTGTAGAGTTAAATGAAAAAATCATAAAGACAGCAAGAGAGTCGATTTTTGCGATGGTCAACTCTTTAAAAATTGTTGATGGCAGAGTTTATTTAGAAAAATCACTTCTTTCCAAACTTTTCGATTTACTTAAAGTTTTTGGTCTAAATCTACCTACCCCTTGGCTAAGAGTCTGCAGATTAAATGGATTTAATGAAGTTAATCAGAAGGAATTAAATAAATTATTTGATTACTTACTTTTCTGTCTGGAACAGGTCTGCGCAGACAAAGAAATGGATAGCCTCATTAAAGCACTAGATGGAAATTATGTTTTACCTGGACCAGGTGGAGATCCCATAAGAAATCCAGGTGTTTTGCCCAGTGGTAAAAATATCCATGCACTTGATCCTCAATCAATCCCAACTACAGCAGCAGTAGCTGCAGCGAAGTCTGTTGTTGACAAATTAATTGAAAGACAAAAAGAAGAGCAAGGAACTTGGCCTGAAACAATAGCTTGTGTTTTATGGGGTACTGATAACATCAAAACTTACGGAGAATCACTGGCACAAATCTTATGGTTTGTTGGGGTAAAACCAAAACCAGATTCTGTTGGAAGAATTAACAAACTAGAATTAATCCCTTTAGAAGAATTAGGTAGGCCAAGAATAGATGTAGTAGTTAACTGTTCAGGAGTATTTAGAGATCTATTTATCAATCAAATGGCATTAATAGATCAGGCAGTCAAATTAGCAGCTGAAGCTGATGAACCGAGTATTCTCTAATGCAAGTGGAAGTTACAGTTCAAATGTTAATTTAGCCGTAGAAAATTCAACATGGGAGGAAGAAAATGAATTACAAGAAATGTATTTATCTCGCAAAACATATGCTTTTAATGCCGATAATCCAGGTGAGATGAATCAAAAAAGAGAGGTATTTGAGTCAGTAATGAAAACAGCAGATGTTACATTTCAAAACCTTGATTCTTCAGAGATTTCATTAACAGATGTAAGTCATTATTTTGATTCGGATCCAACAAAATTGATCAAGACATTAAGAGATGACGGGAAAGAACCAAGTAGCTACATAGCGGATACAACCACTTCTAATGCTCAAGTTAGAACACTTGGAGAAACTATCAGATTAGACTCAAGAACAAAACTTTTAAATCCTAAGTGGTATGAAGGTATGCTCAAATCTGGCTACGAAGGAGTTAGAGAACTTTCTAACAGACTTAATTACACTCTTGGTTGGAGTGCGACAAGTGGTCAAGTAGATAATTTTGTATATGAAGAAACTAATGAACCTAATAGTTTCAGAAGAATTGTTGGAACATTGCTAGAAGTCAATGGTAGGGGATATTGGGAAACTTCAGATGAGAATATAGAACAGTTGAAAGAACTATACCAAGAGGTAGAGGATAAAATCGAAGGAGTTAAAGAATAATAAATTTATTATTTTCTGTAAATCCTATCAGCTACTTTCAGGATTTGATAATTTAGTTTGACGTTGTGAACTCTCACAATGTCAATATTAAATTGAGAACAAAGACAACTTATTGCAAGTGTTCCTATATCCCTTTCTTTTGGATTTTTCTCATTCAAAATTTCTCCTATAAATCTCTTCCTAGATGCACCTATCAAAATTGGCAAATTCCATTTTTTAAATACATCTAAGTTTCTCAAGATTTCCAAATTGTGAATGATATCCTTTGAAAAACCAATTCCAGGATCCACTATTATATTTCTTTCAGATATATTTTTTTCTAAAGCATTCTTTATTAAATTATCAAGCGAGCACTTAACATCACTCAATACATTCTGGTAATTAGAGAGTTGATTCATATTTTGACTATTACCACGACTATGAGTTATGACGAATGGACAGTTGAATTTTGATACAACATCCAAAATTTTTATATCTCTTCTTCCTCCCGTGACATCATTTATCCAATTAGCACCATTTAAAAGAGCTTCGTAAGCCACTTCAGAATTAAAAGTATCAATAGAAATTAAAACATCTGGAAATTCAGATTTTATTAATTTTAGATATGGGATCAATCTTTTTATTTCTATACTAGATCCAACTTCTTCAGCCCCAGGTCTCGTACTTTGAGCACCAAGATCAATAACATCAACACCATTGCTCAAGAAATGGTCTACTTGATCTATAACTTTTTTTGAGGAGTTTAATTCCCCTGATTTCGTCAATATTATTAGGTTTAACAGATCCTCCATATTGAATAATTACATCATCAAAACCTATTAATTTCCGAATCAAAGAACATATCTTATTAGCGTCTTCTGCCTCACATGTTTTACCAGTGCCAATAGCCCATATTGGTTCATAGGCAACAATTAAATTAGATGGATCTGTATTTTCTAATCCTTGTTCAACCTGTCTAGTAATAACTCTATCAGCTTCTCCTCTCTCTCTTTGTTCTAATGTTTCTCCTACACAAACTATTGGAGTAAGTCCACTAGATTGAGCAAAAACTGCTCTTTTATTAATTTGTTCATCACTTTCACTAAAATATTTCCTTGGTTCACTATGTCCAACGATTGCATATGAGACACCATGTTCAAGAAGCATTTTTGGAGATATTTCTGCAGTAAATGCTCCTTGATCTTCCCAATGAATATTTTGACTAGAAATATCTAAATAATCAAAATCAGAATGATCAGAAAAGGTTGAAATAGCTGTAAAAGGTGGAGCAATAACAACTTTACGATCGTCTTTTATGTTTTTTATTAAAGGAATAAACTCTTCTAAATAGGATTTAGCTTCAGCACAAGTCATGTGCATTTTCCAATTACCAGCAATTACAGATTTTCTCAAAATACTATCTCCAAGAAAAATATACTAATACAAAGTGAGTTGAATAAGCTAACTATTCAAAAATTAATTCATTTTTTAGAAATATTACTTTATCTCCCTTGTTTAACTTCCTTCCTCTCCTAGTCTCAATTACACCATTAACCTTAACAGAACCGGATTTAATAAAAATTTTTGCTTCGCCACCAGAAGATACCAAATTTTTCCATTTTAAGAATTGATCCAATTTCATTGTTTTTTATACCCAAAGATATTGATAAAGTAGGATAAACAATTAAATATATAATATCTTGAGACTAATACCACCAGTCAGACCATATTCAAATAGGTTTATCAAGGGTTTTATATGCATGCTTATTTACGTAGCTTGTTGGCCTTTATTAGCTTATTTAGCTGGAAACTTAATCCCAGCAATTGGGTCAGGTGATCTCTCAAAAGTTTCTAGCATAATAATTAAGTCTTTATTTGTATTTTTAGTTCAGAAAACTGCTCAATTTGGACAGGATGTATTCATAGCAAAACCATCTTTAGAAATTAGTGAAGTGATGAGAGGAAATTTATTTAGCAGAATTCAAAAAATAAAGATGAATTCTGTTGAAAATATTTCAGCCGGGGACATCACATATAGACTTACAGAAGATGCAGACAGGGTAAGCGAAGTTATTTATAAAACAGCTCAAGATACTATTCCATGCACTTTACAGTTGTTAGCGGTAATAATCTATATGTTTTATTTAGACTGGTCACTAACAGTATCAACATTCGTTTTAGCACCATTGATTATTCTTTCAGTTAACAGTTTTGGAAGAAGAGTTTTAATAGCATCCGAAAAAAGTCAAGAATCAACAAGTAATTTAGCAGGTTTAATAGGTGAATCTATAAATGGAATGTCCACGATAAGAGCTTTTGCTGCAGAAAATTGGATTGAGAAAAGATTTTATAAAAGATTAAGTACAAATAAAAAAGCAAAATATAAAACATTAAAACTACTTGCATTTCAACATCCAGTTGTAGGATTTGTTGAAGCATTTGGAATATTAGCAATATTAGGTTTAGGAGCCGCAAGAATCAATCTAGGCCTTCTAACAAGCGAAGAATTTAGTAGTTTTTTTGCAGCAATATTAATGCTTATTGATCCAATAAGCCATGTAAGTACAAATTTTAATGACTATAAACAGGCAGAAGCCTCAATAAAAAGGTTGAAAAACATAAATCAAGAACCTGTCGAAGATGATAAAGAAAATTTACGAAGGATATCCAATTTTGAAGGCAAAATAAGTTTCAAGAAAGTAAATTTCGCTTACAAAAAAGATAATCAAGTACTTAAAAATATCAATTTAGAAATTAAAAGAGGGGAAGTCACAGCATTTGTTGGAGCTTCTGGAGCTGGTAAAAGTACAATGTTGGCTTTGATATTAAAGTTTATAACTCCAAATAATGGAGACATTTTTATAGATGATAAAAATCTCAAAATATTAAATACAAAAGATATTAGAAAAAACATTGCATTAGTACAACAACAGCCTTTTTTGTTTTCAGGAACAATTATTGATGTAATAAGAATGGGCAGAAATTTCACCAAAGAAGAAGTTATAGAATCAGCAAGAAAAGCAAACGCTCACAACTTCATTCAAAAGCTTCCTGAGAAATATGAAACTGAGATAACTGAAAGAGGATCAAATTTCTCAGGTGGTCAGATCCAGAGGATAGCAATTGCAAGAGCAATACTTGGGAACCCCTCAATTCTTCTTTTAGATGAGGCCACAAGTGCGTTAGATGCAGAATCAGAATCTGAAGTACAAAAAGGACTTAATAGAGCTATGAAAGATAGAACAGTTATTGTAATTGCTCATAGATTAGCCACTACTCAAGAGGCCAATAAAATAGTTGTTTTCGATAAAGGTGAAATTATTGAAGTTGGGAAACACATTGATTTAATAAATAAACCTGGAATTTATAAAGAATTATGTGAAAAACAATTGATTAAAAAATTATAGTTCTATTTTATTTATTAAAAAAGTAAATCCATGAGCGAAAACACAAATGATTCTGCAAATCCAGTTTTAACCTTTGAAGGCAAAAAATATTTAATAAATGAACTTTCTAATGAAATAAAAGAATCTATAAAAGTACTACAAATAGCGGAGACACAACTTAAGATGCATCAAGATACTCTCAAATTACTTTCAATTAGTCGAAACTCTTTAGTTAATCAATTAAGAGAAAAACTAAAAAACTTAGAATAAAATTTTAATAATTATGGATTTCTTGTAGAGAGTAAGTATTAATTTTATTGCATTGCAAAGCTTTGATCGCCTTAATGGCTGCCTTTGCTCCAGGAATAGTTGTAAAAGTTGGAATATTATATTCTAAAGCGGCACGTCTTAAATAAGCATCATCATGAAGAGCCTGTGAGCCAATTGGAGTATTAATTATTAATTGAACAAGTCCCGAACGAATTAGGTCCTCAATATTTGGTCTTCCTTCATGAACTTTTAGCACTTCTTCAACTTGAATTCCTAAATTCACCAAATATGAAGCTGTACCTTTTGTTGCGATTAATTTAAATCCTAAATTCAAAAGTTCTCTAGCAACTTCCTCAAGATTTTTTTTATCTAAATCATTTGTAGATAAAAAAGCAACTCCTTCTGAAGGAACACCATTACCTGCTGCCAATTCCGACTTGGCATAAGCAATTCCAAAATCTTTAGCTAAACCCATTACTTCTCCAGTAGATCTCATTTCAGGACCAAGTAATGTATCAGACCCAGGAAATCTTTTAAAAGGTAAAACGGCCTCTTTTACTGCCTGATATTTTGGAGAAAATTCTTCTGTGAAATTAAGATCTTCTAATGTAAAACCTTGCATTAACTGAGTAGCTAATTTTGCAACTGGTTTACCTATGGCTTTTGAAACAAATGGAACTGTCCTGGATGCTCTTGGATTTGCTTCGAGAATAAATAATTTATTTTCTTTATTATTTGTATTTATTACTGCAAATTGCAAATTAATTAAACCAACAACATTTAATCTTTGTGCAATTAATTTAGTCCAGTTCCTTACATTTTCTATTGTGGATGTTGAAAGAGAAATGGATGGTAAGCAACAAGCTGAATCTCCTGAATGAATTCCTGCAGGTTCCACATGTTCCATTAGGCCAGCAATTACAACCGAACCCTCTGAATCGCATAAAGCATCAACATCTATCTCAATTGCATTATTCAAATATTGATCAAGAAGGATTGGATGATCAGGTGATACCTTAACTGCTTCAGAAATGTATCTCGATAATTCATTCTCATCTTTAACAATTTCCATTGCCCTTCCACCTAAAACATAAGAAGGTCTTACAACCAAGGGGAATCCTATATTTTTTGCTACTATTTCTGCTTCATTTTGATTACGTGCAATACCGTTTAAAGGTTGTCTAATACTTAATTCTTCAAGAATTTTTGTAAATTCCTCTCTATCTTCTGCTAAATCGATAGATATTGGAGAAGTCCCAAGAATTTTTGATCCAGTTCTGATCCCATCATTAGATTTAAGCCATTCAAATAAAGGTAATGATAATTTCAGTGGAGTTTGACCTCCAAATTGAACAATCAAACCATAAGGATTTTCAGCTTCTATTATGTTAAGCACATCCTCCAAAGTTACAGGCTCAAAATATAAAATATCGCTAGTATCATAATCTGTTGATACAGTTTCAGGATTACTATTAACCATTATTGTTTTATAACCATTTGTAGAAGCTTGATATGATGCATGACAACAACAGTAATCAAATTCTATTCCCTGACCAATTCTGTTTGGACCTCCTCCTAAAATCATAATTTTTTTTGATTTACTATTTTCTGAAATCTCGCTATCAAAAATTTGAGAATTAAAATTAATGAAAGATTCTTCGTAAGTTGAATAATGATAGGGAGTTGAGGATGAGAATTCTGCTGAACAAGTATCAACAGTTTTATAAATTGGAATTATATTAAGTTTTTTTCTATATCTTCTTACTTCAAAAAACTCAGAATTAGTTAACTTTGCTATCTGTTGATCTGAAAAGCCTAATTGTTTAGCATGTAACATCAAATCCCTATCTAGAGTATAAAGTTCCTTATCTTTCAAAAAATCATTTTCAAAATTAAAGATATTACGTAATTTTTCGATAAACCATAAATCTATATTTGTAACTTCTTGAATATAATTATTAGTTTTCCCAAGCTGCATAGCTTTTTTAATTAGGAGAATTCTTTCAGATGTAGGGTTTCTTAAACTATTTTTAATTTGACTCTCATCTTTAAATTCATCTTGTGAATCACATTCCCATCCAAAAACACCTACTTCTAATGACCTTAATGCTTTCTGAAATGATTCTTCAAAAGAACGACCTATTGCCATTGACTCACCAACAGATTTCATAGCAGTGCTTAAAGTATTAGATGAGCCTTTAAACTTTTCAAAAGCAAATCTTGGGATCTTAGTAACTACATAATCAATTGATGGCTCAAAACATGCAGGTGTTTTTTTTGTAATGTCATTAATAATCTCATCAAGTGTATAGCCAACAGATAATAAAGCTGCAATCTTAGCAGGATTCATTTCTATAACAATTACTTCTCCATTAGATGGATTTATTGCAAATTGAATATTACTCCCTCCTGTTTCAACTCCCACCTCTCTAATAATCTTCAATGACAAATCCCGCAACCTCTGATACTCCTTATCTGTTAAGGTCTGTGCAGGAGCTACAGTAATCGAATCTCCAGTGTGGACACCCATTGGGTCTAAATTTTCAATACTGCAAACTATTACCACATTGTCAGCAGTATCTCTCATTACCTCTAGTTCAAACCCCTTCCATCCAATAAGTGATTTTTCAATTAATATTTGATTACTTGGACTTTCCTCTAAACCTGATTTACACAACTCGACAAATTCTTCAAGGTTAAAAGCAATTCCACCCCCTACTCCACCTAAAGTAAATGCAGGCCTTATTATAAGAGGATAAGTACTAATTTTTTTTGATACCTCCATAGCTTCATCTAGGTTAGATGCAATACCAGATGGACAAACATTTACATTTATTTTCTCCATCGATTCTTTAAATAATTTCCTATCTTCAGCTTTATTAATAGCTCTTAAATCAGCTCCAATTAATTCAATATTATTTTGTTTTAAAAAATCTGACTCTGATAATTTAACCGCAAGATTCAAAGCGGTTTGACCTCCCATAGTGGGAAGAATCGCATCAGGTTTTTCTCTTAGAATGATCTGAGAAACTATTTCAGGAGTCAATGGTTCAATATATGTTTTGCTTGCGATATCAGGATCAGTCATTATTGATGCTGGATTTGAATTTATCAAGACAATTTCATAACCAGCATTTCTTAATGCTTTGCAAGCTTGAGTACCAGAGTAATCAAATTCGCATGCTTGCCCTATAACAATCGGTCCCGAACCTAGAATAAGAATTTTTTTAAGATCACCTCTTTGAGGCATAATTTAAACCTTCATTTATTTCATGCTACTTATAAATCATCAGATGTTAATCAAGTTACTTGAAAAGCAACATTTGTTTCTATAGTATTGAAAGAAATTAATTTTTTATGAGCGAACTTCAGCGACTTAAAAGTTTGTTGCCTCCAGAGAATGAAAGTTGGGTATTTGTTGAAGCTGCTGCGGCTATAGATCCACCTTTAATAACACTTGAGGAAATCGGTCGTGACGAAGTAGAAATTCAAATAGATTTAGATGAATGGGATAACTTTGCTATTGACCATAGAAATTTATTATTTTGGCACGAGGTTGGAAAAATCCAAAATGACACAATTCCCAGAGATGGATGGGAAATGGCAGCTCTTGCCATAGGACTTGGAGGGGCGATAGGAGAGTTGTGGGTACAAGATGGGTTACTTTTATTACTTGCTCTTGGTTTATCAAGTTTTGCAGGATATAGATTATATTTAAAAAATAATTCTGAAAAAAAGCTTCAAGATGCTATTTATGCAGATGAAAGAGCTATAGATCTTGCTTGTAGATTTGGATACAGCATTCCAAATGCTTATAAAAGTCTTGGAGGAGCATTAAAGGAGTTAATAGAGAAGACACGAAAAAAGAAAAAAAGAAGTTTCTTTGAAGATAGATTAGATGCCTTAAGAAAAAGTGCAGAAAAAGCAAGATCAGAATTATCTCAGCAAGAAGGCTCAGAAAAATCAGTTTCAAGTGAAAATGTTTATGGACAATAAAAGTTTGGTTTTAATAGCAGCCAAAGCATGTGATGAAAAAAAGGCAAGAGATATAAAACTTATAAAAATTGACAAAGTATCATTTATAAGTGAATGGATTTTGATTGCAGAAGGATTATCTGATGTACAGGTTAGATCTATAACTAACTCTGTAGAGGGAGAGCTTAGAGAAAAGGCTAAAGTTGAACCTATACGAAAAGAAGGGATTAACGAAGCGAAATGGGCTTTACTCGATTATGGTGATTTGATAGTAAATATTTTTCAACCAGAAATAAGAAAATATTATGACCTTGAATCATTCTGGAGTAATGGAGATAATCTTTTATTTCCATAATTTTATTTTATGAATCAATCTAAATGTCCTGTCCCTAGAGAGCAGCAACCCACAAATGAATTCATAGAATTATCAAAATCTAAAATTTTTTCTTGGCCAAAAACAAAAAAGTCACTAATTCTTATATTGATAAAGTTCTGGGTAGGAGCTTTTGTTCTATTTCTTGTTATTTCTTCAGGTAGTGTATATTTCAAAACGTCCCTTTTAAAATATATTCTATTAAGTTTTTTTAGCAGCTTATCAATACCTCTTTTAATTTCAATAAGGTTATATCTAGGTTGGAATCATATATTTAATAGATTAATATCTGAAAAAGTCGAATATGAGGAGTCCGGTTGGTATGACGGTCAAGTATGGGAAAAGCCATTAGTTTTGAAAGAAAAAGAATCACTTATTGCCTCAATTGAGGTAAAACCTATTTTAAAAAATTTAATTCAAATTTTTTCTATTATTTCAGTCTTAGCTTTGTCTGGTATTTTGATTTTTCAATATAACAATTTCTAAATGAGTTCTAATTTCAAAAACCTCTACACTTCTAACAATCCTCCCTTACAAGCAACCTTAATGAGAGGATCAAATATTGAGTCGATCCACAAGATTCATGCTGTTATTACTGATAAAAAAGGGAGGGTTTTAATGTGCGCAGGAAATCCAGAATATAAAAGTTTCATAAGGTCAGCACTAAAACCTTTTCAAGCAATACCTTTCGTTAGTAGTGGAGCTTCATCAAAATTCAATAATGAATCAAAATCAATTGCTTTAGCATGCGGGTCACATAGTGGATCAAAACTTCATTCAAGGGAAGCATTCAAAATTTTATGGGAATATGACATTGACATTAATAATCTTAAATGTCCAAAATCAAAGACAAGTCCATTAGAACATAATTGTTCGGGTAAACATGCTGCTTTTTTAGCTACATGCAAAAAAATGAATTGGCCATTAGATAGTTACTTAAAAGGGGATCATCCTCTTCAAATAGAAATATTCAGAATTGTTTCTGAATTACTTGAAATCCCGTCATCTGAAATAAACGCAGAACGTGATGATTGTGGTGCACCCACTCTTTATTTAAAACTATTAGAAATGTCGAGGTTATATTCACTTCTGAGCAGTTCCGAAAATGCTGAATTAGAACAAATCAGTAGAGCTATGACAATAAACCCAATAATGATAAGTGATAACAATAAATTTGATACAGAAATAATTAAAGCTTCTCATGGGAACGTTATAGGTAAAGGTGGAGCTGAGGGAATACAGTGTCTATGTAAAGTAAATGAAGGTATAGGTTTAGCTTTAAAAGTAGAAGACGGTTCAAAAAGAGCAAAGCATGCTGTTAGTCTTCACTTACTAAAACAGTTAGAGTGGATATCTGACTTAAGAATTCAAGACATCGAAGAAAAGGTGTTTAATTTTTCTGAAGGAGTACGACTTGAAGTTAAAGGTAAAGTAAAATTCCAAGAATCCTAAAAAACAGGAAAAATAACCCTTTCAGATGTATGCTATGTATATGTCGCGGGGTAGAGCAGTCTGGTAGCTCGTCGGGCTCATAACCCGAAGGTCGGAAGTTCAAATCTCCCCCCCGCCACCATTTAGAAGCAGCTTCAAAGCTGCTTTTTTAGTATTTGCAATAGTTTCGCAATCATAAAATATGATAGAAATAAAGGGATATTATGT
>LUMB01000435.1_pt1 | contig 11473 bp, 14 predicted proteins | sample 730021 | NCBI WGS metagenome assembly LUMB01 (sample SAMN03860274, study PRJNA289734) | marine metagenome | biome: seawater column; feature: ocean; material: water; isolation source: Red Sea water column Station 91 - depth 25m | place: Saudi Arabia: Red Sea | collected 2011-10-15 | depth 25 m
GCGACTCACAATTTGAAATGAATATTGACTCAGTAGGTGCTTCGGCTTGGGCAGTATTTTATAAAACTTTGGCATCTCACACATTTGAAGAACTTTTAGTAGAAGATAGTGCAGGTAATGAAATTTCATTACAACCCGGAAACTCAGACTCAACATCCGAAGTTTTCAGAGAAATGATGAAAGACCCTAATCATGTACTTTGGGATGATATAAATACACCAGAAAAGGAAAATCTTACAGATATTCTGGAAAGATCACTAAGTATTGCTGATGCACTAATTGTTGAATTATTTGACACTTCTGATTCTGATAAATGGACATGGGGTAAGCTTCACACTATTACCTATCCAACTAACTTTTTAGGAGAAGCAGGCATATCAATTTTAACAAGCCTTGTAAATGTTGGTCCAGTAGAATCTGGTGGTTCATCTTTTGCAATAAACTCTACCGACTGGGGTTTTGGCAATAATTTCGAAATAGGGAGTTATCCATCTATGAGAATGGTTATAGATCTAAGTAACCTTGATAATTCTCGAACTGTTCTTCCATCTGGACAATCTGGACACGTAATGTCAAAATATTATGACGATCAGGTTGAAAACTGGATAATAAACGATATGTACACGCTTTATTTTTCACGGAAAGTTGTTGAACTTAACCAAAAAGATGTAATGTATCTTAGACCGTAATTTCTTTTCTGTAGAAGTTAAAAAAGCTCAGTGTTGCTAGCGCACATAAAAGATGCCAAATCATGTGAGCCTGAATCCATGAATCTGGATTACACCAAGGGTGACCTGGAACACCTGTTCCCCATATAAGAACAGCACCAAAAAAAGACGCAAACCCAATAAAAAACCATGGAGTATATGTTCTCTTTATGTTTGGTTTTAAATTAGGTATTAATGCAGGAACAAAATATAAAAGCATTTCCCAATTATCTTGAAAATTGAGGAAAGAGTCAATAACAGGACTTCCAAACAATTGCTGAATGATTAAGACAGTTATACCTGACATTATTCTGCCAAATGCATTTGGAAATTTAATCAAAACTTCAGTCGCTATCCAAAGTCCGATACTTAATTCAAATAAATTCACTCCTATTCCAAGCCCTGAATCTAAATACCAGTAACTGTATGCGTAGTAAATAAGCAATATCGTATAAGAAGAAAAATAAGTTTTACTTGAGAAGTGAGTCAGTTTTTTTAGGTTGTAGATCCATAGAAGCAATATGTAAGCAATCATTGAGACATTGTCTAACCATGCCCCAAACTTTGTATGTGTCCCATGCATTGCCATAGACCCAGGTCCTAAAAATGTCGATGCAGCAGCATATAACAAGGCAATTTTAAAGGACCCAAACATTGGAGACTTATTGTTTGTAGCGTCGTCTGATAATTTATAAAACATGTAAAGTCCAACTGCTACAAAGCCAAGATTTCCAAGCGTGTTAGAAGGTTCTCTAAAAAAACCTCCGCTTACTCTTTCGCACCATCTAGAGATTTCTCCAATAGCTTGCTCATTTTCTGCTGCAGGCCCCCATCCATTTGCACCAAACACGATAAATAGTAAGGCGGTAAAAAATACTGAATATATTGCGTAAGAAAAATAATTGGGGTTTAAATTATTTTTTTGCTGCATTTAAGGCTGTGTCCATATCTTCAATTAAGTCTTCAATATTTTCAAGCCCTGTAGACACTCTAATTAAATCTATTGGTGCGCTCGCCTCTGTTTCTTGAGCATTATCGTGAGTCATCAGATATGGAAGCTCAATCAATGTTTCAACTCCGCCTAGGCTCACTGCTAACTTGTATAGCTCAAGAGATTTCCAAAATTTCTCTTGGTTAACATTTTCCTCAAGATAGAAACTAAGCATACCTCCAAAATAATTCATTTGCTTTACAGCAATTTCGTGATTTTCGAATCCTTTAAGGCCTGGATATCTTACTTCCCTGATGTGTTCTGAGTTTTCTAAATATTCTGCTAATTTATGAGCATTTTCAGAATGTAATTTAATTCTAGGACCAAGTGAGTAAAGACCCCTCTGAACAAGATAAGAATCAAAAGGAGACATTATTGCTCCACCCTGTCTTTGATACAACATTAGAGTTTCATGAAGTTCAGGATCTTTGCAAACCACAGCACCACCTAATGTGTCGCTGTGCCCGCCAATATACTTTGTTGTAGAGTGCATTATGATATCTACACCGTGTTCAAAAGGTCTTGTTATGAATGGTGTTGAAAAAGTGCTATCAGCAACTAGAAGTGTTGGATAACCGTGAACAATTTCAGATATTTTTTGTAGATCATACAAGTTCATAGAAGGATTTGAAGGAGATTCAATCCATGCCAGTTTTGTTTTCTCATTTAGTAGGCTGTCTAGTTTTTCTGTATCTGCAAAATCACAAAAATTAACCTCTACTCCGCGTTCTCTAATAATTTTTGAAAAGTAATTAGTTGTTCCTCCATAAACATCTTTCGTTATTACTACATTGTCACCAGGTTTAGCCAGTTCAGCTATTAAGCTAACGGCAGACATGCCTGAAGCCATAGCAAATGCATGCTGTTCTTCGTAATTTTCAATACCTTCTAGTGAAGCGAGAGTTCGTTCAAACAACTCTCTAGTTGGATTATTTACTCTCCCGTAAAAATATTCTGACTCACCCGGCACATCATTTATATATGTAGTGGATAAATGAAGAGGAGGCATGACATCGCCTGAGATAGGTTCGAATCTTTTATTTGCATGAAGCGCTTTCGTATTCATGCCATATTTTTTAGATTTCCCCATATGTGAATATTAGGGCGAACATACGTATTAAACACTAAAAAAGTTTAGATTTTTACTTCTATTTCCTTGTAGCCACGTATTCCAAATGCACCAGTTCTCTCAGGTTGGCTTTTTAACAAAATAGAATTTGAAAATAAATTGTGAAAAGAAACTTCCAGTTCCAATCTTGCTAAGTGTGCACCTAAACAAAAATGTACTCCACCTCCAAAACTAGTATGACTAAGATTTGATCTTTCAAAGTTTATTTGGTCTGGCTCCATAAAACTATCTGCATCTCTATTTGCAGACCCTAATAATATGGCCACCTTAGAGTGTTTTTTTACTTCTACACCTCCGACATAATCATCATCTAAAACCCACCTCTGGAAGAACTGAAGGGGACTATCAAACCTTATAAGTTCTTCGATAATGTTTTTGATATTGTATGTTTTATCAAGATTTAAGGTATCAATGTTATTATTTGCAAGCGTCACAATAGAGTTTCCAATAGTATTTACTGTTGCCTCATGACCAGCATTGAGCAACAAAATAACTGTACAGATTATCTGATCCTTAGTTAACTTCTGATCATTTTCAGTTACATTAGCAAGTCTTGTAATCATATCATCTCCAGGAGTGTTTACTTTCTGGTCTATAAGCGACAATGTATATTCATAGAATTCTTTAGCTGCATTTTCTGCATCAGCAGAGTCCTCGTCACTAACTTTTAAGTCATACATTTTTACAATTTTGTTAGACCAATCTAAAAATTTTTCATACATATCTTCTGGAACACCTAGCAATTTACCAATTACAGAAATTGAATACGGCTGTGCATAATCTTTAAGAAGATCAAATTCTTCACCTTTCAAACTTTCCAATAAACTTGAAGATTTATTTTCCATAAAAGGCCTTAGTTCTTGTACCTGTCTATTTGAAAAAGCTTTTGCAACGAGATTTCTTAAATCACCATGCAACTGACCTTCTAGGTTAAGTAGAGAGAATTCCTCAGTTTTCCAAAAGTATTCATATTCCTTAGGATCGATAATTGAAGACTCCGAACCTTCTAAATCATTAGGTGGACTAGATGAAAAGTTCTTACTTGTTTGAATATTTTTAACACCATCAAATCTTGTTACAAGTTGTAAATCAGTTGTTTTATCTAGTACTACCGGTGACATTTCTCTTAAGTCTTTCATAAAGGGATATGGGTCTTTAATGAAATCTAAATCACTGCTTGGAAAATCTATTTCTGGAATCGTCATAGTTCTAAAGTATCAGTTTACAAAGAAATTTCTATAGATTTTATAAAAAATTAGTGACAATCTGTTACTTGTTGATAACATTTTTTTATGTCAGAAAAAAAGTCTATGTTAGATGGTGAAAAGCAGTATCACATACAATTAAAAGAGGGCGATATTGCTGATTTTGTTATTCTCCCTGGAGATCCGGGAAGAGTTGATTTTATTGCACAGCATTTTGATAACCCTAAAGAAATTGCATTTAACAGAGAGTACAAAACTGTAACTGGTACATATAAAGGACGACCTGTAAGCGTTACTTCCACAGGCATTGGTTGCCCTTCTGCAGCGATTGCAATTGAAGAATTAGCCAATATTGGCGCAAAAACCTTAGTCAGGATTGGTACTTCAGGTGCGATGCAGGAGCACACAAGGGTCGGTGATTTTGTTATTGCAAATGGTGCTGTAAGACAAGAAGGAACTTCTCCTCAGTACATGCCAATAGAGTTTCCTGCTGTACCATCTGCAGACATGGTTTATGCTCTAGAAGAAGCAGCAAAAGAAAAGGATGTAAATTATCACATCGGAGTAGTTCAGTCCAAAGATTCTTTTTATGGTCAACACGACCCTGACTCCATGCCAGTTTCTCATGAGCTTAATCAAAAATGGGATGCCTGGGTAAAGGGTGGTGTTTTATGTTCAGAGATGGAAGCATCAACTCTTTTTGTTGTTGGTAGTTATAGAAAAGTTAGAACAGGTGCTCTGCTTGTAGTTTATGGGGATCAAAACAGACAAGAAGCTCTTAGCAAAGAAGAGTATCTTGAATCGCTTAAAAATTCCTACCTAATTCTTATAAGAACTCTGAGTACCTTTTTTTGTTACAGAGTCTGTTGCTTTTTGAAGTGCTAGTTTTAAACACTCTTCAATTTCTAATTTACTTGCTAATCCGAATGAGAAAGCGCCTACAAAAGCATCACCTGCACCAGTTGTATCTATTGCTTTAACTGAATCAGTGTTCATTATCTTTACGGAATTATTTTTTATATAGGCACAACCCTTTTCACCTAGAGTGACTACAACATTCGTTTTGAGATCATTTGCAAATAAAAGTAAATTATCTTCATTAAATACTTCACCATAAATTTCTTCAAATTCCACTTCATTAGGAATAAACCAAGAGGTATGTTCGAGAAGTATATCGGTTGGTTTATTTGCTGGAGCGGGATTAAGTATTGTCTTCACACCATTTTTGTAGGCATAAGAAAAAACCTCTTCGTTTACACTCATAGGTATTTCAAACTGACCAACCAGCACATCGGGTTTACCAATTTTTTCTAAAGACTCTATCGCTAATGAACTATCTAATAAATTATTTGCACCAGGTATTACGACAATCCTGTTTTGTCCAGACTCATCAACCCAAATAGGTGCAACACCGCTTGATCCTTCAACTATCTGAATATAGTCAGTAATCACATTGTTGTTTTTAAAATTTTCAATTGTCATCTCTCTATAGACATCACTACCAAGACAGGCAATAACATAAACCTCAGCGCCTAAAAGCCCTGCCATTACTGCTTGGTTTGCCCCTTTTCCACCAAAGCCCATTTGATAATCTTCCCCAAAGAGTGTCTCTCCATCATTCGGTGCTCTTTTTACATAAGATACTTGATCAATATTTGCACTTCCAACAACGCATATTTTTGGTTTCATAATCTAAAAGTATAAAAAATTATTTGTTTAAAATCTATTAGGATTTTTACATGGAAATTAATTGGGAATCACAAGTTTTATCATCGGTTTCAAAGGTCATTCCACAACCTTCTTGTTTGGAAATAGATATAGAAAAATTACATGAATCAGCGATTAACTTAAGCAAAGAAGATTTTGGAATCAATTATGAGGGAAATCCAAATATTGTTCCCGTGGAATATATAAGAAAAACAATGTTAATAAATACTCTAAACTTTGTATTTACTGATTTTTCGACTTCTGTGAAATATAAAATTGAGAACTTATCGGATACTGACGCAATGGTTTATCAAATCGACAAGGCTTTAATTGAAGGAGTCCCTCTTACCCAGGGTCACTATATGAGAGACATGGACCTAAAAGAATTTAAGAGAATTTTTACTGGGAATATTGAAATGCCTATGGCAGATGAAAAAGTCGAAATACTTAATAATGTTGGAGATACTTTAGTTACAAAATACGATGGTGATTGGATAAATTTCGTAGACGATGGGCCCAAAAAACTGTATGACAATGGAGAAGGCCTAGTTGAAAGACTAGTGAGAGATTTTAAAAGGTTTGATGATCATTCAATTTTTGAAAATGAAAAGGTATATTTTCTTAAATTGGCTCAGCTAGCATTCTGGGGAATCCACAGAGAGCTTTCAAAAAGTTATTTTTTCATAGAGGACATGGAGAATATGACAGCATTTGCTGATTATATTATTCCAGTTGCATTAGAGAGTTTTGGAATTGTTAAATACTCATCTGGATTAAAAGAAAAAATAGATTCAGGAATTCTTGTTGATAGAGACTCTATTGAGGAAATTGAAATCAGATCTACTTCAATATATGTAACAGCAAAATTAACAGAGCTTATAAATAATTATAAAAATGAGGAAGAAAAAATTATAATTCCACAACTAGATTTCAAACTATGGACTGATTTTCATGCCGATGAGAGACCTCATCATTTGACTAAAACAATTATGTATTAGTCTTCTCCCCAAGTGTCTTCGAGAAACCCTTTTCTTCCACTGGCTTTTGCATACATTTGATAACGCATACTTTGCTTTTTATAAAAGTCCTGATGATATTCTTCAGCGATATAAAATGCAGGTGCTTCTGAAATTGCAGTAACAATTGGCTTATCAAATTTACCTGAATTTTCCAATTCGACTTTGGATTGTTCAGCTAAATCTTTCTGTTTACTGCCAACTGTAAAAATCTCAGTTCTATATTGTGACCCAACATCTGCAAATTGATAATTCAATGCTGTTGGATCAATATTTCTCCAGAATACTTCTAACAACTCTTCATATGTAACAGTTTTTGGATCAAATAAGATTTCTACTACTTCTGCATGTCCAGTCTCGCCTGTAGTGACCTCCTCATATGTAGGATTTTCTGTAGTACCTCCCATATATCCTGATGTTGCTTCAATCACACCTTCCATTGCTTCGAATGGTGGCTCCATACACCAAAAGCAACCACCGGCAAAATAAGCCTTTTCGTATCCATTTTCATTCATTAAAACTCCTGAGCTAGTTACTGAACATGATATAAATATTAATAAGAATAAATATTTTAAATAACTCACATCTTGATGTTATTGGCAATGTTTAGAAATAATAAATCATATCAATAAGTATCTTGTTTAATAATAAAAATTTAATAGAATAGGTATGAATCCTTCGACTTATTAAAGCGGAGAGAGGAAAATGAAAAAAACAGTACCTTATATTAATAACTTAAAAGGCAATCGAGTTATCTCCATGATGACTGCTTATGATTATCCAACTGCTAAAGCAGTTTCAGAAGCTGAAATTGATATTATTTTAGTTGGTGATTCTTTAGCACAGGTTGTTTTAGGCCATGACGATACACTATCTGTGACTGTTGATGAAATGCTACACCATGTAAAAGCAGTAACAAATGCCAACCCGTCTTCATTAGTTGTTGCAGATATGCCTTATTTGTCATATCACATAAATGTTTCTGATTCATTAAAGAATGCTGGAAGATTTATTCAAGAAGGCAAAGCAGATGCAGTAAAAGTAGAGGGCGGAGAAAAAAGAAAAGAAGTCATCAATGCATTAATAGATGCTGAAATACCAGTGATGGGTCATTTAGGTTTAACGCCACAATCAAAAAACTTAATGGGCTATTGTTGCTCAATCTATCTCAGAGAATTTAACAATACCAACAATAGGTATAGGTGCTGGAAAGTATACAGATGGACAAGTTCTTGTAATCCATGATCTCATTGGCATGAAATCTAAAGAATACATAGATGCTAAATTTGTTAAGAGATATGGTGAGCAATATGATTCAACAGTTAAAGCACTGGTTGAATATAAAAGAGACATAGAAAACTCTGATTTTCCAGGTGAAGAACATTCCTACGATATGGGTTCTGATATTCAAGATTCACTTAAAGAGTGGAAAAAAGAAATTAAAAAAATTCTGTCATAGTACATATTTAGTATTAAATTAATTAGTACCTGCTTCGAAAGAAGCCACGTACAAGTGTCCATAGGAGAAAAATGAATAAATATGACTTAGTCTCGATAGTGAGACCTACAGCAGACGAATCAATCGTTGATTCAATTCACAAATCCATTTCAGAAGTTATTTCTAATGGTGGTGGAAATGTGTCAGAACAAGGCGTTTGGCAGAGAAGAAAGCTCGCTTACGAAATAGACACATTCAAAGAGGGAATATATACAATAACAAGTTTTGAAAGTCCTTCAAATGTTCCCGCAGAACTCGATAGAGTGCTAAAAATATCTGATGATGTGATTAGACACAAAGTCTTAAAGATGGAAAGCTAGAGGTATATAAAAATGGTAGATAACACAGTAACAATTGTTGGAAATTTAACTGCAGACCCTGAAGTCAGGGTAACTGATGGTGGTGCAACTCTCGCAGAAATTCGAATTGCACAAAACAAAAGAAAAAGAAACTCTGATGGATCTTGGGAAGAAGGAGATCCGATGTTTTTCCAAGGAACAGTTTGGAATGATATGGCAGAAAACGCATCTTCAACATTACAAAAAGGGATGAGAGTAGTTGTAGTCGGAAGATTAAATTATAGATCTTGGGAAACACAAGACGGTCAAAACCGCTCAATAGTAGATCTCTCCATTGATGAAATTGCTCCTAGTTTAAGATGGGCAAAAGCAAATATAGAAAGAGTATCTGGAGGAATGGGAGCCTCTCAGGAACCAGTAGCTAGAGAAAACTACGAAGAAGACGAAGCACCGTTCTAAGGAGATTTATTATGGCAAATGGAAAAAAAACTAGTGGAAGAAGATCTTCAAAATATGAAGCTCCCAAACAAAGAAGAATTACAAAACAGCAAATAGAGAATGCTACTTACAAAGATGTTAAGTTACTAGAGAAATTTGTTTCTGATAGAGGAAAGATTAGATCCAGTTTAATTACAGGCATTACTAAACAAGAACAAGCAAAAGTAGCTCGTCTAATCAAAGTTGCTAGAGAACTCGCTTTACTTCCTTATGTAACTACAAGTTCGTATAAGCAAAGTTACAACAGAAGATGAAACTCATTCTCAACTCTGATGTAAAGTCTCTTGGAAGAAAAGGAGATGTGGTTGATGTAGCTAAAGGATATGCTAGAAACTATCTTCTACCTAAAAAACTTGCTATCGTTGCTACTTCAAGCAATCTTAAATTTGCAGAGGAACTACAAGAAAAAAGAGAAATGCAAACACAAGCTAATGATGAGTTAGCTGAATCAATTAAAACTGCGCTTGCTGATGCAAACATTGTAATATCTCAAACTACAACAGATGAAGGAACTCTTTATGCAGCAGTTAGCAACGAACAAATTGTAGATGCGATAGAAACTTTTTCGGGATTTAGGCTAGAAGCTGAGCAAATCGACGTGGAAAATTGAAGCTGAAGAGGCACTTTTAGGAAGTGCTTTGTTATCTAGAGATGCTGTCTCTAGATTAATGGAAGAAGTAAGACCAGCTGACTTTTATAGTCCTTCAAATCAAACAGTTTATGAAGCTATGAAAGGTTTATTTGATACAGGAAAACCTATTGATACAGTTACAGTTTCGGAGTTAATATTTAAAGATTCAAAAAACTCTAAATCGATAAACGCTTCATACATTGCACGTTTAGTAGATAATGTTCCAAGTTCAGCAAACTTTGAAAGATATATTGAAATAGTTCTAGAACACTCTCATAGAAGGAAATTGTTAAAAGCTAGTGGAAGAATTGAGCTTCTTGCAATGGCTATGGATAAGGAAATTCACAGCGTTCTTGATGAAGCTGAGCAAACTATTTTTACTGCGTCTGATGATGCTATTGGAGATGGATTAGTCGGAGTTAATGATGTTCTAGAGGGTGCAATTGAAAGAATTGAAGAGATTGAAAATCGTGGTACTGGCTTATCAGGACTTCCTACTTATTTTTCTGATCTTGATTATTATTTATCAGGGCTTCAAGAAGGAAATTTAGTAGTTCTTGCATCTAGACCCAGCATGGGTAAATCTTCACTTGGGTTAAATATTGCTACGAATGTTTCAAAAGAAGGTAAAGTTGTTGCGTTTTTCTCCCTAGAAATGACAAAAGAAGAACTGGTGCAAAGAGTTTTATTTTCCGAAGCAAAAGTTACTTCAGGAGATGCTAGAAAAGGACAACTCGGACCTGAAAAATGGTCAAGAGTTGTAGAAGCAGCATCCAAAGTTAATAGTCTTCCACTCTATTTTGATGATGCACCAGTAATCACAGTCACTGACATTAGAGCTAAGTCAAGGAGACTGAAATCATCAAAAGGTCTAGATTTAATTATTGTTGACTACCTTCAACTTATGCAAAGCTCTTCTGGGGATAACAGACAGCAAGAAATTGCTGAAATCAGGAGAAATTTAAAGAACTTAGCACGTGAATTAAGAGTACCAATACTTGCCCTCTCACAGTTAAACAGAGCAGCAGAAGCAAGAGAGGATAAAAGACCAAGATTAGGAGACTTGCGTGAATCAGGTGCGATAGAGCAAGACGCAGATATTGTGATGATGCTTTACAGAGATGATTATTACAATCCAGGAACTGAGATACCTGGCGTTGCTGAAGTTAATATTGTTAAAAATAGATCTGGACAAACTGGAAAAGTTGAACTGTTCTTCAGTAAAGAATTTACACAATTTAGTAATTACTCAAAACAAGAACAGCAGTAAGTTTGAATCTAAAACTTAGGGCCTATTTTTTAATAAGCCTTTTAGCTATTTCTTGGGGTACAATTCCTCTAATTATCAGAACATCAGATATTAGTCCACTCTCACTTGTAGGTATTAGAACATTTTTAGGGTCAATTTTTCTCTTGTTGTTTGTTCTCAAGCTGAGAGGTATTACTAGGAAATTATTCAATTCTGGTTTTGTTTTAGGACCTTTATTAGCAATTCATTGGTCAACTATGTTTAAGTCCATAGAACTCAATAGTGTTGCAGTTGGAATTGGACTTGTGTTTTCTTATCCAATTTTTGTAATATTCATCGAAATGTTAAGAGGTCAAAAGGTTGCAAAATATCAAATCTTAATTATTTTATCTGGATTTTTGGGTTTGTTTTTTCTTCTAGATATAACAAGTATTGCCTCACCTATCGGTGTTGTTTATGGAATCATAAGCGCAATAACACTTGCGCTTTTAATAATCTACGGTTCTGAAAAGTCAAAAGAATACGGCGGTTTAAATGTTGCAT
>LUMB01000400.1_pt2 | contig 11311 bp, 14 predicted proteins | sample 730021 | NCBI WGS metagenome assembly LUMB01 (sample SAMN03860274, study PRJNA289734) | marine metagenome | biome: seawater column; feature: ocean; material: water; isolation source: Red Sea water column Station 91 - depth 25m | place: Saudi Arabia: Red Sea | collected 2011-10-15 | depth 25 m
CAATTATAAATAAATTTGCATATGGATACTCATACGTTTTTAGAGGTACACCATTATTGGTTCAAATATTTATTATTTATTTTGGACTTGGACAAATCGAATACTTAAGATCTACTTTTTTATGGGTGATACTTAAAGAACCATATTGGTGTGCAATAATTGCCTTTGCATTAAATACAGGTGCTTACACATCAGAAATATTAAGATCAGCTTTTCAAACCATTAAACCTGGATTAATAGAAGCTGGAAAAAGTCTTGGTATACCAAACAAAGTAATTTTTTATAAAATACAAATACCTATAGCGATTAAACAATCATTACCAGCTTATGGAAATGAAATAATATTAATGCTTAAAGGAACATCCCTTGCAAGTACAGTAACATTGATGGATCTTACAGGTGTTGCAAAATATATTATTTCAACAACTTTTAAACCAATCGAGGTATTTATAGTTGCTGGAGGTATATATTTATTTATGACCTTTTGCGTTCATAATTTAATAAAGTTTCTTGAAAAAAAATACGGTTTTCAAACTTAGAATTTTAAATATATACGTTTGAAATAAAATCCTAAAGTAAGAGCTCTTAAAAATAAAAACATTGTAAAAGAAATCCATAAACCCAGATTTTCAAAATTTTGGACTAAAAAATAAGATGATAATAAATACAATATCACTGAAATAAACATTGCATCTCTAAGCTCTTTAGTTTGTGAGGCACCAATAAAGATCCCATCAAATTGATAACAAAACGAGGATATAAAAGGTAATAAAATCAGCCAAATTGAAAATTGATAACTAATATTTCTAACACTTTCTATATCAGTCATAAAATTAATGAATGCGTTATTTACAAAAAAATAAACAAAAGAAATTACTGCTCCAGTAAATGAGCTCAATATAAATGAGTTTTTGACTGTATTTGAAAATAACTTTTTATTTTTTTTACCAACTGAAAATCCAATTATACCTTCTGTTGAAAAAGCATATGAGTCTAAGATAAATGCGGAGAGAAATATAAGGTTAATTAAAATTGTGTTAGCAGCTATATACTCTTCTCCAATTTTACTACTTAGGTATGTAAACCAAAAGAAAGAAAAAGTTAATAAAATTGTTCTTAGAAATATATTTAAATTTATTTCAATTAAACTTTTATATTTAAATTAATTTCAGTGTATCTTTTTAAGAAATGAAAACTGTAAGTTAAAAATATAAGGGAGGTTAAAAAAGTAGCTAATAGAGTTCCATACGCAACACCTTTAATATTTAAATCATATTCTAATACCAATATTGTACTTATTAATATATTTAAAATTGATAAACTCCCAATTGCAAAACTTGATATTTTGGTTTTTTGTAATCCTATAAATAAACCAATTATAATATAAATAGTTAATTCAAATATTGATGAATAAATTCTAATATCAAAATAAACCTTAAAGTTTCTTTCAGTTTCTTTAGATAAATCAAAAAAAAATAAACATAAACTAAAAATCTGTTCTTTAAAAATTATTAAGAACAATGATATTAAAATTACAAAAAATAAATTTCTAAAAATTAAATTTAAAATACTTTTATAATCTTCTTTTCCATATGATTGACTTACAATCCCAACTGTTCCCATTCTTAAAAAACCAAAACTCCAAAAAATTAATGAAAAAAAACTCGTAGCTACACTTGTTGCAGCTAAGAAACTTTTGTTACCTGAATTTCCCATTAATGCTGTATCAACAATACCAACAAGTGGAATTGCAAGATTTGCAAAAAAAATAGGAATAGATAACGTTATTATATATTTGATTGATGACTTATCACTCACTAAAAGATTAGTAACTTGTATATTCTTTAATTTCTTTAATTTTTGAGCCTGTATGATTGTTCATTTCTAATTTTATCTTTGCTCTTTCATCATTTAAAAAATGAACATCTCTTGATAATTTAATAAATTCTTCACCAAAATCTGAATTTTTTTCACATAATCTCTTATCATCCTCTATTACCCAAAGTTTACTATTAATTTCTTTTAGAGATTTAAACAATTTGTCAATCTTTTCATCAGATTTAACATTCATGTTAAATTGATCTTTCAGCACATTATATTCATCATTTATAAACTTAAGCTTTTCAGAATCTTTAATTTTTTCTTTTTTAATTTCTAAAATCGAAATTTTATCTAAAAGTTCACCAACAGAGACTTCAACTAGTATTTTATTCATAATTTTTTATACTGTGTTAAGTTGTTACAAATATGTCCAATATATTAATTATTAAACATGGCTCTTTAGGCGATATAGCTCAAGCAAGTGGTGTAATTCAAGATATTTCTGAAAATCATAAAGATGATGATATATTTATTTTGACAACAAAACCTTATTTAGACCTATTTAGAAAAAATCCATATATTAAAGAGCCAATTTTAGATAAGCGATTATCAAGATTTAATCCTTTTTACCTATATTCATTAATGAGAGATTTAAAAAAGTATAACTTTTTAAAAATATATGATTTGCAAAACTCAAACAGGACATTCTTTTATAAAAATATCCTTTTTAAAAATTCAAAAAAAGATATTTGGTCGTCATCTTTAACAACTTTGCCAGAGGGAAAAACAAAACAAGAATTTGATAAGCTTTCGGTTTTAGATCGATTTGATCATCAAATTAAAACTTGTAATTTAGTTTCAAAGCACACTCTTTACCCTGATTTTTCATGGGCCTGTTCTGATATTGCAAACCTAAAAAATGAATACAATTTAAATAAATATATTTTACTTTTCCCATTTTGTTCACCACACTTAACCATAAAAAGGTGGCCGTACTATAATGAACTTTCAAACAAAATTAAGAATGAATTTAAAGATGAATACAAGATAATAGTTGCACCCGGACCAGAAGAAATAAAAGAAGCTTCAAATATAAACGCTGAATGTATTTTGGATAATGGAAAATCTCTAAATATTTCTCAATTAGCATCTTTAATAAAAGATAGTAAATTTGTAATTGCTAATGATACTGGCCCTGCTCATATATCTGCCCACTTAGGTGTTAAAGGACTTGCATTATTTGGTCCACATAAACCTGCAAAACTTGTAAGTATAGAAAGAGAGAAATTTAGAGCAATTCAGGTTGATGATTTAAATAAATTATCTGCTGATAAGGTATTTGAAAGAATGATGGAGTTGTTAGCCTAAAAAATTAAGTGTAAATCTTATCCGCTAAACCATAACAAAGAATAGCACTTAAAATAGTTAATACTCCAGGTGCAATTACACCTTCAATTGAAGTTTTATCTGTATGACCTAATTTACTTATCTTAATTGCATAAATACCAATTAAGAATGCCATTAAATTTTGTACAAATATCAAATTAAAAAATCCCCAGGTATTTTCAACACCTCCAGATCTTATAAACATAATATAAATAGCCATTAAAACTGATCCAAGAAAGAATGATCCAAAAAATCTTGTCATGATAGCTCCAGTTTTATCCATTGCGTATTGATCTAAGAAAGATTGAGTAGCAAAGATGCATCTATATGCGTAAAAAGCGTAACCAAGAAAATGAACAACGAATACAACTAGGTAAAATATTCCGTTAAATTTATCTATCATACTTTAAATTTATAAGATTCGTTTATAGCTTTCAATAATCTTATCCCAATGAAAATTTTTAGAATTTTCATAAGCTGCTTTTCCATATTCAAAATATTTATTTTCTTTAAATATTTGATCTATACTTGAATAAATATCATCCAAATTATTACCATCACATATTAAACCAGTTTTTTCATGTATAATTGCATCTGAAGCACCACCATCTTTTCCTCCAATTGAAGGAATTCCATATTGAGCTGCTTCTACATAGGCTATACCAAATCCCTCAACTGATTTTTTGTAAATAATAGATGGCATTATAAATACATTAGATTTTGAAATTAATGCATTTTTAAAATTACTAGGAATATCTTTTAAAAATTTTACTTGATCCTCCAATTTTAGCTCAATTACAAGTTTTTTTAAATTTTCTTCTTCATCACCATAACCTATACATATACTTGGTATTTCCTTTACAGGATCAACACCTGGATTAATTACTAAAATTCTGTGTTCTTCAATACCAAGATTGATAGCGAGATCTTTTGTAAAATGAGAATTTGCTATTACATGATCCACATTATTTAATACTTTTAATACTTTTGTATTTAATCTTGAGCCTTTTGGATGATTAATTTCTTTAGAATGTATTAAACATATCTTTTTTTTATTGGTTTGAATTAGTTCCAAACTCTTCCAATGATCTGCAATTAGACATTGGACATTATTATTTTGTTTTAAATATTCATTTATTAAATACGATTTTCTATATTTTCTAAATAACTTAACACCACTCACTCTTTCAATTGAAAAAGAAACTGAATTGTCAAATTTTTCAAAACCATTTGTATGATCTGCAAAAACTTTTATCAGAAAAAATTTAGATAAAGATCTAGCTAAACCCCACATTAAATTTTGCATTCCACCAACATCAGGTGGAAAAGTTCTCGTTATTATTAAATGCATTAATTATTCAACCACTTAATATTACAACCCATGCTGGGTATTTGATCTTTCGGACCATTGCCTGTTTCAGATATTTGTTTCATTGCTATATACAAATCACTCTCTCCAGTTCTTACAGGTTTGAGTTCTTTTAATTCTCTTATTCTTCCTCTGTATTGAAGTTCTAAATTTTCGTTATAACCAAAAAAATCAGGAGTACACACAGCTTCATATTTTTTTGCAACATTTTGCGTATCATCGATTAAATATGGAAAACTAAAATTATGCTTTTTTCTAAATATAATCATATTTTCAAATGAATCCTCTGGATAATTGATTTGATCATTGGAGCATATTGCAACCGATTTAATTCCAAAATTTTCAAGTTTTTTGCAATCTTCAGCAATATCTTTGATTACTGCCTTTACATACGGACAATGATTACAAATAAACATAATGAGAGTTCCTTTCTCACCTTTTAATTCATTTAAAGAAACAATTTTGTTTTCAGTTGATTTTAGACGAAAGTCGTCAGCTTTTTTTCCAAAATCACATATTGGAGTTTTTGTAAGAGACATATAATATTATATAAATTATGTTTTACGATTTGGAAGATAAAAAACCGAAAAACTCTGGCGAAAATTGGGTTGCACCTAATGCAGTGGTTATTGGAGATGTTACTTTAGAAAAAAATAGCAGTGTATGGTTCAATGCAACTTTAAGAGGAGATATAGAAAATATCTTGATAGGAGAGGGATCTAATGTTCAAGACGGAAGTGTTCTACATACTGACCCAGGTTATCCACTTAAAATTGGAAAAAATGTAACTATTGGTCATTTAGTTATGCTTCATGGATGTACAATAGATGATAATAGTTTAATTGGGATTGGTGCTGTTGTTCTTAACAATGCAAAAATTGGAAAAAACTGCATCATAGGATCCAAAGCTTTAATAACTGAAAATAAAGAAATTCCAGACAACTCTTTAGTAATGGGATCACCTGGAAAAGTCGTAAGACAAGTTTCATCAGAAGAAGCAAAATTAATTACAAAAAACGCAGAAAGATATCAGGATAATTGGAAGAGATATTCTAAATCGATTTTTTAAGGAACTAACCAAGAATTTTTATTTGTTTTGAAATCAAATTTAGCTCTTCTATGACCTTTTGCTGCAAGATATAGCCATTCTATTGATTTTATATAACATTTGATAACAGTAAAATTTTTATAACCATCTTCACTTTGTTCCATTGTATAATCAAAATCTTCTAACTTAGAAATCATTCCTGAAGTAGGTTTTTCGGATACAGTTCCAGGAGGACTATCAGTTAAATAACATCTTCTACTAATGTGTTGGGTTTTTTTCCAAGATGCCTCTGTCACTGAATTTTGATTATTTATTTCACATTCAACTTTTACTCTTAATTGTATTTTTTCTTCTTTATCATAGAAAAGTAACGAAGCTTTATTATTGTTTTTAAGTATATTTACTTTTGGAGACCTTAAATCAGTATGAAATTGCAATAAATTGTTTTCTCTGTCAGACTTCCTTAAAACAACTATTCTTCCCTCAATATCGTCTTTGTGTGAGCACATAAAAACTGGAATTCTAAAAGGTGAACCTCTATTGGTTACTGCATCTTCAAGCATAGACCAGTACTTATTTTGTATTTCTGCTAAGTCTTCATAGTATGCTGGTTGCATACTTTATTTTCTAAATCTTTTTATTAAGCTAGAAGTATCCCAACGATTTCCACCCATTTCTTGAACATCGCCATAATATTTATCTACTAGCTCTGTAACAGGTAATAAAGAACCATTATTTTTAGCTTCTTCCATTGCAATTTTTAAATCTTTTCTCATCCAATCAACAGCAAAACCAAAGTCAAATTTATCATCAATCATAGTTTTATATCTATTCTCCATTTGCCACGATTGAGCTGCTCCTTTTGAGATAACTTCAATTACATCTTCCATATTTAAACCAGCTTTCATTCCAAAATTTATACCTTCAGACAATCCTTGAACTAAACCTGCTATACAAATTTGATTAACCATCTTAGCAAGTTGACCAGATCCAGCTTTTCCAAGTAACTTCATTTTTTTACTGTAACAATCAATTTTGTCTTCAGCTTTTTCAAAATCAGATTGATCACCACCAATCATAACAGTGAGTGCACCATTCTCTGCACCAGCCTGACCTCCTGACACAGGCGCATCTAATGCACCAAAATTATTTTTTTTGGCATAATCATAAATTTCTCTTGCAATTGTTGCAGAGGCAGTTGTGTTATCAATATAAACAGATCCTTCTTTTATAGTTTTAAAAGCACCGTTGTCACCAAAGGTCACTTCTCTTAAATCATTATCATTTCCAACACAGGTAAAAATAAATTCCGCATCCTTTGCAGCTTCAGCTGGTGTTTCAGCTATTTTACCCTTGTAATCTTTAATCCATTTTTCTGCTTTTGATTTTGTTCTATTAAAAACAGTTACATTATAACCACCTTTTGATATATAACCTGCCATCGGATAACCCATGACACCCAGACCAATAAAAGCAACATTACACGTCATAATTTTCTATGTTTAAAAGCTTAAGTTTAAAAGTAATTATATTTGGATTTATTTTTACATTTTTTTCAAGTTTTGGACAGAGTTTTTTTATTGGTTTATTTAATCCGAGTGTAAGAGATGATCTAAATATTTCCCACGGACAATTTGGATCAATTTATGCAACCGCAACATTATTAAGTAGTTTTTTATTCATTTGGGTAGGAAAAAAAATTGACGATATTAATGTATTTAGATTTGCAATTTATGTAACAGTTCTTCTATCGTTTTCATGTTTTTTCTTTTCAAAAATTTCATCAATTGCATTTTTATTCATTGCTATATTTTTAATGCGATTTTCAGGTCAAGGGATGATGTCACATACAGCATCAACAACAATCTCAAGATATTTTACTAAATCTAGAGGTAAAGCTTTAAGCATAGGATGGTTTGGTTTATCAGTTGCTGAATTTATTTTACCTGTAACAATAATATATCTTTTAACCATATATAACTGGCAAAATATTTGGATATTTATTTCATTGTTGGTTTTAGTTTTTCTTCCAATTGCATCTTACTTTTTAATTAAAGAACTAAATTTAGATTCAAGAGAAAATGCTGAAAATAACGAAGTTAAGAATAAAGACATTAAACAATGGGCAAGAATTGAGGTTATTAAGGATTATAGATTTTATATTATAAGTGCAAACTTACTTGCCATGCCATGGATTGCCACTGGTGTTTTTGTTTATCAATCATTTATTACATCTTCCAAGGAATGGGGAGAATACGTTATTGCTCAATCTTTTATGGTTTATTCATTACTGTCAGTAATTACATTATTAATATCAGGTATCCTAATTGATAAGTTTACTAGCAGAAAATTATTAATTTTTATGAATATACCTTTGCTACTTTCAACATTTGTTATTATTTTTTTTGATATTCCATTTACTGCATTTGTATTTTTAGGTTTAATTGGTATTTCAAATGGATTAGCTAACGTTTTAGGCTCATCCACATGGGCTGAGTTATATGGTGTAAAACACATTGGCTCTATAAAGGCTTTAACCACAGCATTGATGGTTTTTTCAACAGCATTTGGAACAGCATTATTTGGTGTATTAATTGATTTTGGTTTTACGATTGAGAAAATTGCAATTGTTTCCTCAATCTATATATTTTCATCAATAGTTTTGCTTTTTTTTGTAAGAAAAAAACTCAATCCTGAATATATCTAAAAATAGCTTGATTTTTTATAGACCCAGGTATAAATAACCGGCCATGGCTAGAGTTACAGTAGAAGATTGTATAGATAAAGTAGAAAGTCCATATGAGTTAGTGCTAGTAGCAAAAGAGAGAGCTACTCAACTAAATTCTGGGATAGAACCTACTTTAGAAAGAGACAATGATAAGAATACAGTTATCGCCTTAAGAGAGATTGCCGAAGAAACAATCAAAGTTCCAGATTTAACTGAAGCTGCAGTATATAAATTAAGAAAACATGTAGAACAAGTTGATGATACAGGAGAAGAAGATGAAGACATAGGTGATGATTTTGAAAATTTATATAAAGGCGAAATATCTAAAAGCGGTGTTCCAATATTGCCTTCTAAAAGAGCTAGAAAAATTCCAGAAAAAATTCAAGTATCAAAAGATGATTTAGAAGAATTACAAAATTCAACTGAAGCACCAACTTCAGATCCTATCGATACAAATGAAGAGAGTGGTGATGCTTCTTTAGAGGAAATGCAAGAAGAAGAAACTCTAGCAAACGAGCAAGACCCAAATAAACTAACATTACAGCTTGATCTGCATTATCGAACTTCATTTTAGTGAAGAACTCAGCAGCTTTAGCGTGTTCTGGTTTTGCAAATGTAGCAGGGTTACCGTAGTTGAACGTGTAGTCTTTAGCCCAACCAGTTGCAGGCCATGCTGCAGTTCCACAATCTTTCCAGTTGTTCGCCTCTGTAAAAGAGTCACAAGTTTTATGAGCAGGAAGTTGAACACCTACCATGTCGTATGCTCCAAAAAACCAATGTGGCTCCCAAAGATATAATAAGAATGGTTCTTTTCTTTCATAAGCAGCAACTGCTTCTGCAATCGCAGCAGCTTCTGTTCCAAGCTCATCAGCTTGGAAATCAATTCCTAAAAGATCTAATCTTTTTTGGTCATGACAGTTCCAACCAGCTACAGGACAACCAATTAGTCTTCCTTTGCCACCAGTTTCGATTGTTGCAAATTTATCTTTATGTTTATTTAAATCTTTCCAAGTTTTAATTCCCAGACTTTCAGCTGCATATCTCGGGATGTAGTAATCAGAAAGACCAATTATTCCTGTTGTACCTAAAAGTTTTACACTTCCATCACCTTCGTAATTAAACATTGTTTGACCATCATAAATAAGTGGTCCTTTCATCATTACTGTGTCAGCCTCAGCATAACTTGGCCAACTTTCGCATGCAAAGTCAATTTCTCCAGCAGCAATTGCTTCCCATAAACCTGTTCCAGATGGGAATACAACTCTTTTGACTTTGTATCCTAGCTCTTCCTCTAACATACTTACAGCAACTTGACATGTAATCTCTCCACCTGTCCAGTCAGCGACAGCTGCAGTCAATCTTTTAGCATTAGCTTGAGTTAAACCTCCAACTAAAAGAACAAAAGATAATATCAAGGCTGAAATTGTTTTAGATAATTTCATTATTTCTCCTCTATTTAATTAATTAAAGTTATATTTTAGTTCAAAAATTATAGTTATGTAAACTTATAAAATTGAACCATTAATAAGTTATAATGTTATATTATTTGGTAATTTTAGGCGTAAAAAGCGTGGTCAATTGTTTCAATAACTAAATTATTATTAAATTTAGGTTCTCTTCGGAATAGATCTATCCAGGCCTTTAACTATTTTTTTATCATGATCAAAAAATGGTAATTTAACTACATTACAGTCATGAATTTTACCATTAGGTAATTTTAACTTTAACTTTTTACCAGGCCATTCTTTAGGTTCGTAAAATCTTACATATCCAATTCCAAGTTTTAACGTAGGTGAGGGGACACCCGCAGTTATATGACCTATAATATTATCACCTTCCATAACTTTACTTCCTGAGGTAGGAGTATCAGTTGCACAAGTAACTCCAAATAAACATGTACCTTTATTTTTTTTGGATAACGCTTCTCTTCCAATAAAATCACCTTTATCCATATTTACAAAAAAACCTAAACCAGCTTCAAAGGGTGTCATTGATGTATCTATATCAGTTAAATTTCCAAATATTCCTCCTTCAATTCTTCTTATAGTCATTGCACGAGAGGACGATAGCTCCATCCCATAAGGTTTTCCACATTCAATAAGATGATCCCAAAGAGCTAAGTGATCTGTTTTATAACCATCAGAATAAATTTCAAACCCTAGTTCGTTGGTAAATCCAGTTCTTGAAACATATAGATCTTGCCCTCCAAGATTAAAAAAACCTGATCTAAAATAAGGCATGCTTTCATCAATACCTCCTTTTGATGCTTTTTTCATAATATCAATAGATGCAGGACCTTGAATTTGTAGAACTCTTGACTTTGGATCTGATATTTTCACATCAAAATTTTCACTGTGTGCTAATAACCAATCTTCAAATGGACCGTCAGCTTGTACATACCAAAATTTATTATCACTAAATTTGAAAATAACTCCATCCATAAAAATTCCACCTTGCGGGGTACAAGCTAATGAGTAATAACCTCTACCTTCTTTAATAGATGAAATTTTTCTTGTTAATATTTTTTCTAAAAAAGGAATTGCATCCTTACCTGATATCTCTACTGGTTTTTCTGGAACATCAAAAATTAATGCTTTCTGTCTTAGGAGCCAATATTTTTCAATCGCATCTTCTCCTATTGATATTGGAAAATATCTTCCTGCATAAACTCCACGAACCATCTTAGGACTATCTGTTCTTTCAATGTAAGGAGATTCTTCAAATCTTCTTGCACTAATTTTAATAGTTTTGTTAAGATCAGATTCTTCTTGTAGATTTCCCAATTTAATCTCTCTAATTTGTTTTTGCGTTAGATCTTATAATTGTAGGTGGATCAAAGGCAGTTAATTTTGGGACTTTATCGTTATATTTTTCTATCTCAATAAGACAAGAATGTGCAATAGGACCTTGTCCAAGTTTTGATGTACCTTTATCTGGCGTTAACACATTTGGGTTACCG
>LUMB01000355.1_pt1 | contig 11099 bp, 13 predicted proteins | sample 730021 | NCBI WGS metagenome assembly LUMB01 (sample SAMN03860274, study PRJNA289734) | marine metagenome | biome: seawater column; feature: ocean; material: water; isolation source: Red Sea water column Station 91 - depth 25m | place: Saudi Arabia: Red Sea | collected 2011-10-15 | depth 25 m
CTATGATACCATCAGGAAAGCCGCACAATCAAATGATCTTAGGTCCAAAAGACAAGGAGCAGAATAAAATTACAGGCAAAGGAAGAACACTCGTTTAATGCCAAAATCAAAATCTGCATACAGCTTTGCTGGCAAGAAAGAGAAATTAGATACTCATATTATTGTAGTATGGGTTGATAATGAGGCTGGTGTTTTAGCAAGAGTTGTAGGTCTTTTTTCTGGAAGAGGATATAATATCGAGTCTTTAGCGGTTGCAGAAATCGATCCAAAATTAAATATTTCTAGAATAACAATCGTTACAACAGGAACACCCCAAGTAATTGACCAAATTAAACTACAGTTAAAAAAATTAGTTCCAGTTCATAAAGTTGCTGACTTTAAACGAGAAGATAAAAATGTGATATTTAAAGAGATGGCATTATTTAAACTTGTTGGAAATAATGGAAAAATCGATAAAGCCATTAAAGCTTGTAAAAAGTATAATGCTGTAATATTGGATAGCACAAATAAATCTAAAGTTGTTCAAATAACAGCACTTAGAAGAGAAATAGATACAATGGCAAAAAATTTGAGAAAGTTTGGTCTAGTAAGTGTATCGAGAACTGGAGCGGTCGCTATGACTAGAGGTGAAAAAGTATTTAAATAATTAAGGAGAAAAACTATGAAAATGTTTTATGAGAAAGATACAGATGTAAATCTAATTAAGGATAAAAAAATTGCAATTTTTGGTTATGGAAGCCAAGGTCATGCACACGCTTTAAATTTAAAAGACAGTGGTGTTAAAGAAGTAGTTGTATCTTTAAGAAAAACCATATTGAACAAAGAGTTAGAGAAGGAAAATCAATTGCATTTGCTCATGGTTTAAATGTTCACTACGATTTAATTAAAGCAAGAAAAGATTTAGATGTTTTTATGGTTGCTCCAAAAGGACCAGGTCACTTAGTCAGATCTGAGTTTGAAAAAGGAGGAGGGGTACCTTGCCTTTTTGCAGTCCATCAAAATGGATCAGGTAAAGCAAGAGATCTTGCAATGTCTTATGCATCAGCTGTGGGCGGTGGTAGATCAGGAATTATTGAAACAACTTTTAAAGATGAAGTTGAAACTGATTTATTTGGAGAACAAACTGTTCTTTGTGGTGGATTAGTAGAACTAATTAAAAATGGATATGAAACATTGGTTGAAGCTGGTTACGAACCTGAAATGGCATACTTTGAAACTGTTCATGAAGTTAAATTAATTGTTGATTTAATTTATGAAGGTGGAATTGCTAATATGAATTATTCTATCTCTAATACAGCTGAATACGGTGAGTACCAATCAGGCCCTAGAATAATTAATAAAGAAGAAACTAAGAAAAGAATGAAGGAAGTGCTTGCAGACATTCAATCTGGTAAGTTCACAAAAGAGTGGATGGATGAGTGTAAAAACGGTCAAAAAAACTTCCTTGCAACTAGAGCAAAACTTGCAGAACATCCAGTTGAAAAGGTTGGAGCAGGACTTCGTGCTATGATGCCTTGGATTGCTAAGAAGAAATTAGTTGATAGCGACAAGAAATAGACTCAAGTTGGAGGATTTGAGTTTATAAACCCAATTTATTTTGCAATCTGAACGAGAGCATGTATGATGCTCAGCGATAATAAATTTACATTTTATGGCTGATAAAGATAGAGTTTATATTTTTGATACGACAATGCGAGATGGTGAACAATCACCTGGCGCATCAATGAGTTTGGAAGAAAAAATCCAAATCGCAAGGGTGTTTGATGAACTAGGAATTGATATCATTGAAGCTGGTTTTCCAATTGCATCTCCTGGAGACTTTGAAGCTGTAACCGAAGTAAGTAAGATTTTAAAAAACTCAATTCCAGCTGGATTATCAAGACACTCTAAAAACATATGAAGCATAAACTTAATAAGTCACCAGAGGAAGTTTATGAGGCAATAAAAGAACACGTAACATATGCAAGAAAATTTACAGATGATGTTGAGTGGTCATGCGAAGATGGAACAAGAACTGATTTAGATTACATGTGCAAAACAGTTGAGCTTGCAATTAAATGCGGTGCTAAAACTATTAATATTCCAGATACAGTTGGCTACACAATACCATCTGAATTTACGAAAATTATTCAAACTTTGTTAAACAAAGTTCCAAATATAGATAAGGCTATCCTTTCAACACATTGTCATAATGATTTAGGTTTAGCAGTTGCAAACTCCCTTGCGGGTGTTCAAGCAGGAGCTAGACAAATTGAGTGTACAATTAATGGATTAGGTGAAAGAGCTGGTAATGCTGCTTTAGAAGAAGTGGTGATGGCAATTAAAACAAGACCAGATTTAATGCCGTATGATACAGGAATTAATACAACTCTTTTAAGTAAAGCATCTAAAATTGTTTCAAATGCAACAGGTTTTCCAGTTCAGTACAACAAAGCAATTGTTGGGAAAAATGCATTTGCGCATGAAGCAGGAATTCATCAAGATGGAATGTTAAAGAACAGACAAACTTATGAAATTATGACACCTGAAAGTGTAGGTGTTAAACAAACATCACTTGTGATGGGAAAACATTCAGGGCGTCATGCTTTTAAAGATAAATTAAACTCATTAGGTTATCCTGATTTAACTGATGATGTTGTAAGTAATGCGTTTGCAAAATTTAAAGTTTTAGCTGATAAGAAAAAGCATGTTTATGATGAAGATATTATTGCACTAATAGATGATAGTTTGATTATTGACAATAAAGTAAATGCAATAAACTTAAAATCATTAAAAGTATTTGCTGGAACTGGTGAACCTCAAAAAGCAGAGATGACTTTAGATGTATTTGGAGATGTTAAAAAAACTTCAGAAACAGGAGATGGACCGGTAGATGCAATATTTAAATGCATTAAGAAACTTTATCCTCATGATGTTAACTTACAGCTTTATCAAGTTCATGCAGTTACAGAGGGAACAGATGCTCAAGCAACTGTTAGTGTGAAAATTGAAGAAAATGGCAAGACAACTGTTGGTCAAGCAGCAGATACTGACACCTTAGTTGCATCTGCTAATGCATACATCAACTCATTAAATAAAATGATTATTAAAAGAGATAAAACTGCTCCTGAAGAGCAATTTGAAAATAAACAAATGAAAGGAATATAATAGAATGGAACTTATAGGATCACTTAAGAAATTTTGGAGCCAAGATATGGCGATTGACCTTGGAACGGCTAATACACTTGTTGTTTTGAAGGGAAAAGGAGTGGTTTTAAATGAACCATCTGTTGTTGCAGTTGTTGATAATAAAGGAAAAAAATCAGTTTTAGCGGTAGGTGATGAAGCAAAAACTATGCTTGGAAGAACCCCGGGTAACATTCAAGCAATAAGACCATTAAGAGATGGAGTAATTGCAGACTTCATAGTTACTGAAGAAATGATTAAACACTTTATTAAAAAAGTTCATAAAAAAACTTTAGCAAATCCTAGAATTCTAATTTGTGTTCCAACAGGATCAACTCCAGTTGAGAGAAAAGCAATTCAAGATAGTGCCCTTGCTGCTGGTGCAAGAAGGGTTCAGTTAATTGAGGAACCTATCGCGGCTGCAATCGGTGCTGGACTTCCAATTTCAGAGGCAACAGGTTCAATGGTTATTGATATAGGGGGTGGAACAACCGAAATTGCTGTGATGTCTTTAGGTGGAGTTGTTTATTCAGAATCTTTAAGAGTTGCAGGTGATGCAATGGATAATGCATTAAGAGATTATATGAGAGAAGAATATAATTTGATGATTGGAGACAGTACATCTGAAAAAATTAAAAAAGATATAGGAACAGCTATTCCAACTAACAACAATACTTATGCAGTTAAAGGAAGGGATATAAGATCTGGAACTCCAAAAGAAGTAAACATTTCAGAGGAAGACACTGCAGAAGCCTTAAATCCAATTTTAAAAGAAATTGTTTCAGGAATTAAAAAAGCTTTAGAACACACACCTCCAGAATTGTCAGCAGACTTAGTGGATATGGGATTAACCATGACAGGTGGTGGATCTTTATTAAAAAATATTGATAAAAGATTCTCAAAAGAAACAGGATTACCAGTTAATATAGCAGATGATCCATTATCATGTGTTGCAATTGGAACAGGAAAAGCGCTAGACCAAGAAGAAATATTTTCTACTGTATTATCTGAGTACTAAAAATTATGGCGGCAGATTCGGGTAGAGATGATTTTATAATTGCTATTCGATCAGCTTTTCTTAAAAAAGGTACTCGTCAAAATTTCTCATTACTTACTCTATTAATAATTTCAATATTAGTTTTATCACTAGAGTATTTTAAATCAGGACCGATTAGTAAATTAAGATCAATAACAAAGGACTTAATATTTAAGGGATCTTTTTTTGTTTCAGCACCCTTTGTTTATGCAAAAGATCAATATTTCTTATTTCAAGATCACCTAAATATGTATGAAGAATTTACAGTTTTAAGAGAAAAAAATTACAATATTGAAAAATTAAAAAATGAAGTAGATTTTTATAAATCTGAAAATATTAGACTTAAAAAATTAATAGATGAAAGAGAAATTGCATCTGAAAACTATTTAATTGCTAAAGTATTACTTGATCAGCAAAGTCCTTTTTTAAAATCAATGATTATTAATAAAGGATATAAGCATGGAATTAAATTAGGTGTAGCAGTTAAAGATCAATCGTATTATGTTGGAAAAATTATTAATGTTAATTTACTAACTTCTCGAATTCTTCTTGCAACAGACTTAAATAGCAAAATTCCTGTAATCATTGAACCAGGTGGTATAAATGCAATTCTATCTGGTAATGGTAGTAATCTTTATGGTGATTTAGAATTTTTACCAAAATTAAATGAAATTGAAGAAGGTGCAATTGTTTATACTTCAGGTATAGATGGCATAATTTCTCCAGCAATACCAGTTGGAAAAATTAAAATTAAGGATGATGTTAAGTACGTAGAATTTTTTGTTAATTACAATCAGTTAAAGCTTATAAGGGTAAACAACTGATATGGCGCTGTCTTTTCCAAAAAGAGCCTATAAAAGCTTTATTCATAGCTTTCCAATATTATTGTTATTTTTCATAGCTTTTACAGGCTTTGATTTATCGTTCTTTTTTCTAAACATTAGTTTTTCGTTTAACTTTATTTACATACTAATTTTTTTCTGGATTTTAAAAAAACCTGAAAGATTAGGTTATGGGCTAGTATTTTTTGCAGGAATAATTAATGATGTGGTACAAAACTTTCCAATTGGTGTCTCATCTATTAATTATTTATTACTATGCTCTATAGCTTTATTTATAAGATCAAGAACATTAATGCCAAACTTAATGTATGATTGGGTGTTTTTTGTAGTTGCAATTTTAATTATTAGCTCAATACATTATAGCATTTTGACAGTAATATTTGATATTCCAATTAGATATGGTGTTTTGATGTTTAATTCGGTGTTAACATTTCTAGTTTATCCTTTATTTTCAAAATTATTTTACCAAATTTACTTAATTGATTTAAGGCAGGAAAATGCAAAATAGAGCCAGTAGCGTAGAAAAAGGAAGATTGATTACAAGAAGAGTATTTATGCTCGCTGCTGCGAAACTAATTTTATTGGGTGGTATTACATCAAGGTTATACAGTCTCCAAATTTCTGATAGAGAAAAATATGAATTATTATCTGATAAAAATAGAATTAGAGAATGGAAAACACCACCTCAAAGAGGTTTTATAACAGACCATTTTAATAATGTCTTAGCTGATAATGATAGAGTGTTTCAAGTACATTTAGATTTAGATTATTTCTTTATCTAATAATGAAATTAGAAAAATATATAGAGAAAAAGAAAGATTAAAACCGTGGGATACTTTAGTTGCATCAGACAATTTAAATTGGAACCAATTTTCTAAATTAAATTTGTATTTACATGAACTTGAAGGTGTAAAACCTGTTGTTTCTTCATCAAGATTTTATCCATATAAAGATGATTTAGTTCATGTTATTGGTTATGTGGGTGCTGCTAGTCAAAAAGATATCGAGCGAGATGATATTATCAAAGAAAATTTAGTTCCAGGTTTAAAAGTTGGAAAATCAGGAATAGAGTTTGCCAAAGAACATCAATTAATTGGAAGATATGGAATAAAAAGATACGAGGTTAATTCATCTGGTAAAAGAATAAGTCAAATTGATCACATAAAAGAAACACAAGGAGAAAAAATTAAACTTACTGTTGATTTAGAAGTTCAACAATTAGCTCAAGAACTTTTGAAAGGAAAAGCAGGATCAATTTCTGCAATGGATATTTATACAGGAGAAATAATTGCAATGGCATCTTCTCCTACATATGATCCAAATAAATTTACACATGGAATTGGCCATAAAGACTGGGAAGAAATTAGAGATGATCCTTTAAAACCTTTAGTAAATAAATCTATTGCTGGTTTATATTCTCCTGGTTCAACTTTTAAACCTTTAGTTGCTCTTGCGGCTTTGGAGTTTGGAACTATTGATCCTGAAAGACCAATTTTGTGTAAGGGTCATAAACACCCCTACGAACTTTATGGAGTAAAATATCATTGTTGGAAAAAAAATGGTCATGGATACATGAAACTTAGAAATGCCATAAAACAATCTTGTGATATTTATTTTTATGAAATGGCAAGATTGCTGGGAGTAGATAGACTTGCAATCATTGCAAAAAGATATGGTCTTGGCTCAAATATACTAAAAGACCTTTATTTTGATGAAAAAAAAGGCGTTGTTCCTAATACTTTTTGGAAAAAGAACGCAATTGGTAAGAGTTGGTACTTAGGAGAAACAGTAATTAATGGAATTGGACAAGGATATATTCAAACAACCCCATTACAGCTTTGTTTAATGACAGCACAAATTGCAAATGGAGGTTACAAAATCAAACCTCATATTATTCAAGATGAAAGTATAACTTATGAAAATGTTAAATTAAAAATTGCAAATCAATTTATAAACAGTCCATTGAATTTTTCAGAAGAAGATGATCAAAAATATTTAGTAGATAGAGAGTACAGACTTTACGAGAGACTATATAAAGATCCAAGAAATATAAATTTTGTAAAGGATGCAATGTTTGGTTCTACAAACGAGCAATATGGAACCTCATATAAATCAAGGTACGATGATATAAAATATCAGTATGCTGGTAAAACAGGAACATCTCAGGTTAAAAGAATTACAGAAGAAGAAAGAAAACTCGATTTAGATCAATCTCAAATCGAATATAAAAATAGAGATCATGCTTTATTTGTTGCATTTGCTCCTTATAAAAATCCAAGGTATGCAATTAGTGTTCTCGTTGAACATGGAGGCTCAGGAAGTAGTGCTGCCGCACCTCTTGCAAGCAAACTAATCAAGAAAATTATTGATCGTCATAAATTAAGAGATCAAATTAAAAATGGAAGCTCTAGTTTAGCGTAATGTTAACAGAAAGATTAAATACACGTAATTATACATTTTTTGAAAAATTAAAATCTGTTGATTACTTTCTTATATTAATCGTAATGTTAATTGGTGTGGTAAGTGTTTTTGCAATTTATTCGACAGAAAGCGGTGAATTTTCTTTTTATACCAAAAATCATTTGTTGAGATTAATTGTTTTTTTTGGAATGTTTTTAATGTTGTCTTTTGTTAGAATTACGTTTTGGTATAAAAATGCATATTTCTTTTATATACTTTGTGTTTCACTATTAGTTATTACTCTTTTTTTTGGTTTAATGGCATCAGGATCTAGAAGATGGTTAGATCTTTATTTTTTAAATCTCCAACCTTCTGAAATAATGAAAATTGCAATTATTGTATGTTTTGCAAGATATTATCATCGTATTCAAACTGCAGAGATACAAAATTATAAATTTATTTTAGTCCCATTAATTTTAATATTAATTCCATGCTTCTTAGTTATTCAACAACCAGACCTTGGAACATCAATTTTAATTGCAGGAACTGGTATAATAATAATATGGTTAGCTGGACTTAATATTAAGTATTTTGTTTACTCAGGGTTATTATTGATTGTATCATTACCTTTTGCTGTTTCTCTTTTAAAACCTTATCAAAAATCAAGAATTTTAACTTTTTTTAATCCTGATAGAGATCCTCTTGGTGCGGGTTATCAGATTATACAATCAAAAATAGCAATTGGTTCTGGAGGTTTTTTCGGCAAAGGTTTTTTAAAGGGCACACAAAGTTATTTAGAATTCTTGCCTGAAAAACATACTGACTTTATATTTACTCTATTTTCAGAAGAGTTTGGGTTTCTAGGCTCAATAATGCTTTTACTATTATATATTTTGCTGATTTATAGAATTATAAGTATTGGCTTTTATGCAAAAAGTTTCTTTTCAAAACTGTTTTGTTTTGGATTTGCCTCTGCAATATTTCTCTATATTTTTGTTAATATATCAATGGTTTTAGGCTTATTACCAATAGTAGGCGCTCCACTTCCTATTATGTCTTATGGAGGCTCATCAATGTTATCTATTATGTTAGGTTTAAGTATAGTTATGAGCTGTAAGATTTATAGCCAAGATCAGATTTCAAATTACTAGAAATTTTTAGATTTATTAATATATAAACCATTCAGGGAGGAACAATGGAATTTGTAAAGTTGGCTGGTCCAGCTGGAATGTTTTTTATAATGTTTTCATTAGCATTGTCTTTAAAAACATCTGCATTTAAAGCAATTGTATCGAATCCTCTGAGTTTTTATTTAGGATTAGTTTTACAATTAATTGGTATGCCATTAATTGGTTTTATTATTGCTTTATCAGTCCCATTTCCAGTTGAGGTAAAAGTAGGGATAGTTTTAATTACATGTCTTCCAAGTGCTGTTACTTCAAATTATTTGTCAAAAAAGATGGGAGGAGATGTTGCCTTATCTATATCTTTAACAGCAGTTTCTTCTCTGATTGCTTTTTTAACAATTCCAATAATAATTAAAATATATTTTTATTTTGTAATTCAAGACCAAAGTATAATAATATTTCAAACAAGTTTAATAGGCACATCATTTAAATTATTTGCAATAGTTACAATTCCTGTAATTCTTGGAATAATATTCAACACAATATTTGATGAATTCTCAAAAAAAATTGACCCTATTTTTGATAAACTTTCCTTGATAGTTTTCTTATTTATAATCGGTGTGGCTGTTTACCAAGATTTATATCTAATACCAGAATATATCAGATATGCTGGAATTAAAACTATCCTTATATTTATTATTGCATTTATTATGTGTATTACATTATCAAAATTATTTAAATTAAACGAAAAGGATAAAATAACAGTAACGTTAGAAACCACTTTACAAAATGGTGGTATTGGAATTGTAATAGGTGCTCTTATGTTTGATAATCCTAAATTTATATTCCCTGTTGCAGCTTATGCCCTTCTTCAATATCTTTTTATATTGATTTATTATTCATTTGTAAGATTTAAAAAAGGCTATGAAAAATACTAAACCTAATATTTCAAAACAAATATCTATTGATACCGTCAATGATGCTTGTGATAAAAATTATCAAGTAATAATGCTTAAATATTACCAATTACAATTTGGATGGTTTCACAATGCTTACAATTCTTTTAAGGATATAGATAAGTATATAATTTTAGCATATTTAATAAATAAAACTTTAGCTACATATAATAAACATTTTTATAATCTTAGTTTTGAAGATTTTTATTCAAACAAATCTGTTGATATTGAAAAAATTAGTATCAGTGATTTAGTCAAAGATATAAATTTAAGTAAAGAGACAGCAAGAAGAAAACTTAATGAAATGACTAATGATGGAATTATAACAAGAAATAAAAAAAAAATTACTATTCAACATAGTGCTTTTATTTATCAAAAACCAACCGCAAGCATTAAAAATTTCTCAAATCTTCTTTCAGCAGCTACGGAAACTTTAAAAATAGATAACAAAATTCAGTTTTATGACACAGATTACTTTGAGGATAAAATTAAAAAAAATTATACACACTATTGGAATACTTTTTTAAACTCTCAGATAACCTATCTTTTAAGAGTTAAAGATTTGTTTGGAAACTATGAAAATGCAATGGTTTTTTTAGTATGCTTGCTTAATCAGGCATATAATATGAAAAATGCCAATCAACAAATTAGTGGTGAAAATACAGATAAAATTCATTATAGTTACACAACTACAATATCACAATATACATTAGAAAATTCAAAAGGGTTAAATCCAACGACTATTTCAGAACTAACTGGAATACCAAGAGCAAGTGTGATTAGAAAATTAAACGACTTAATTAAGTTACAATATATTATTCAAAATGATCAAAATTTATATACAACTTCTACACCTAAAAAAGGCTCAGCAGGATTTAGTAAGTTAACAAAATTTTTTGTTTCAAATCAACCAAATATTAGAGAGACAATTAGAGATTTTTTAAATTATACAATTGTTTAATTGTTACCATCTATTACTACAATTGTTAAATCATCTTTTTGAATATGGCCTGTATTCAAAATATCCTCAATGATGATTTTTAATCTTTCGTTGTTGGGTTTATCTTTATATTTTTGTATATAATTTTGAAAACCTTCTGAACCCAACATTTCACCTTTTGGATTTTTTATTTCAGTAATTCCATCTGTAAAAATATACATCGAGCTATTATCAAAAGGTATAGTGTGCTCTGTATATTTTGTCTTTGGCATAATACCTAAAGGTGGACCAGATTCGTTATAATTTGAAAAAGTTCCATCTTTAGAAAAAATAATTGGTGGTTCATGACCTGCGCTTGATAAAAGTAATTCTTTTTTATTACTATCGTAAATGCCTATTAACATAGTAACGAACATACCTCTTGAAATTGTTTCACAAATTTCATTATTTAATTGTATTAAAAGTTCTGCTGCAGAAAAATTTGTTTTGCTTAAACAACTGTATAAACTTGATGCTTTAGACATAAGTAATGAAGATTTAATTCCTTTACCAGATACATCAGCAACCCCAAATCCATATTTTCCATCTCCTAAATCTGACAAATTATAAAAGTCTCCTGATACTACTTTTGCT
>LUMB01000263.1_pt1 | contig 11056 bp, 9 predicted proteins | sample 730021 | NCBI WGS metagenome assembly LUMB01 (sample SAMN03860274, study PRJNA289734) | marine metagenome | biome: seawater column; feature: ocean; material: water; isolation source: Red Sea water column Station 91 - depth 25m | place: Saudi Arabia: Red Sea | collected 2011-10-15 | depth 25 m
AGTGCTTTATATTTCACGAATCAATAAATTTTGAGAAGTAACTTCTTTAAAATCAAATTGAGAATAAAACAATTTTTTATTTGTTGTCATTAAATATAATTTTTTTGTATTTTTAATTTTTTTGGAAGATAGAAGATTTTTCACAATTAATGTGCCAAAACCTTTGCCTTGATGATTTTGATCTATAACAATATCCCAAAGTACTCCGCGGTAAATCCCATCGGTTAAAGCTCTACCAAAACCAACTATTTCCTTACCAACCCAAAGACTTATTACGACATCACTGTTAGCAAGACATTTTTTTAGATCATTAATTGTTCTATTTTTTGCCCAGAAAGCATTGGTATCTAGTAATTTTTGTAGCTTAATTAATCCATTTGTTGGTTTAAGATTAGGACCTAATCCAAAAACCCTTAACCCTAAAGCTCCTTTGGCATGTTTGATTAGAGATATTTCTTTCATTTATTAAAAAGATTTTTGAAAAGTGATGTCAGCTAGGTTATTTTTGTGACTTCAATCTAAATACCTTAATCGATCGTTTCTATAAAATAAAGAGATAATAGTTTTCTTCATTCTGTTGTAACGCACTAATTTATAATGTTTGTAATAAGATGAATTTTTTAAGGACTTTGACTTATGCTAAAACTTTTGTTGGGAGATCCGAATACACGAAAGTTAAAGCGCTATCAACCAATAGTGGAAGAGATAAATTTTTTAGAAGAAGAAATTTCTCAATTGACTGATGATGAGCTTAGAAAAGAAACTCAAAATCTTAAATCAAATATTTCAGCAGAATTAGATTTTAAAAAACAAAAAGAACTCCTAGAAGAATTTCTTCCTAAAGCCTTTGCAATCGTAAGAGAAGCAAGTAAACGTGTTCTTGATATGAGACATTTTGATGTTCAGTTAATAGGCGGGATGGTTTTAAATGAGTGTCAAATTGCTGAGATGAAGACTGGAGAGGGAAAAACTCTTGTCGCAACATTACCTTGTTATTTAAATGCTCTTACGGGAAAAGGTGTTCATGTTGTTACTGTAAATGATTATTTAGCTAGAAGGGATGCAGAGTGGATGGGACAAGTTCATCGTTTTTTAGGTTTATCCGTTGGTTTGATTCAGCAAGATATGAATCCAGTTGAGAGAAAGAAAAATTATGATTGTGATATAACTTATGCCACAAATTCAGAATTAGGATTTGATTATTTAAGAGATAATATGGCTACCGATATTAGTGAGGTAGTTCAAAGAAAATTTAATTACTGCGTAATTGATGAGGTTGATTCAATATTAATTGATGAAGCAAGAACGCCTTTAATCATTTCTGGCCAAGTTGAAAGACCACAAGAAAAATATCAAAAAGCTGCAGAATTATCTCTGGCATTAGTCAAAGCAAAAGAATTAAGTAAAGATGGTATTGATCCAGAAGGCGATTATGAAGTTGATGAAAAACAGAGAAGTTGTATATTAACTGATCAGGGTTTTGCAAAATGTGAAGAGTATTTGGGAGTTAATGATTTATATAATCCTCAAGATCCTTGGGCGCATTATATAACTAACGCTTTAAAAGCCAAAGAATTATTTATTAAAGATGTGAATTATATTATTAAGAACGATGAGGCTGTCATAGTGGACGAATTTACTGGTAGGGTAATGCCAGGAAGACGTTGGAGTGATGGACAACATCAGGCAATAGAAGCAAAAGAGAGTCTTAAAATTCAGCCTGAGACTCAAACATTAGCATCCATAACTTATCAGAATTTTTTCCTTTTATATCCTGGTTTAGCAGGAATGACGGGAACTGCAAAAACTGAGGAGGTTGAATTTGAAAAAACTTATAAATTAGAATCAACAGTTATACCGACAAATCAAATAAGAAAGAGACAAGATTGGTCTGATCAAGTATTTAAGACAGAGATTGGTAAATGGAAAGCCGTTGCTAAAGAAACTGCACAAATTCATAGAGATGGTAGACCTGTTTTAGTTGGTACAACAAGTGTTGAAAAAAGTGAATTATTAAGTTCACTTTTATCTGAAGAAAAAATCCCACATAATTTGTTAAATGCTAAGCCAGAGAACGTTGAACGTGAGGCAGAAATTGTTGCTCAGGCAGGAAGAGCAGGTGCTGTTACTATTGCGACTAATATGGCTGGAAGGGGAACAGATATAATTCTTGGCGGTAATAGTGACTATATGGCAAGGCTTAAATTAAAAGAAATTTTAATTCCTTTGTTAGTCAAGCCTGATAATGAGCATAAGCCACCAATACCTAAACAAAGAAATTCAAAATCTAAGGGTGGTTTTTCTACAAAAGCTGGTTCAAATTTGAAAAAGAACATTTCAAATTCTTCAACAAGTCTTTTCCCTTGCAAACTAGATGAAGCAATTGAAAAGAAACTCTCTCTTTTATCTGATGAACTTGTTAAAAATTGGGGAGATAGACAACTTTCTGTCTTGGAGCTTGATGACAGGATAGCTACAGCTGCAGAAAAAGCACCAACTGATGATAACTTGATAAAGCTTTTGAGAGAATCTTTGTCTGATGTAAAAAAAGAATATGAAAAAGTTTTGATTCATGAAGAAGAAAAAGTAAGAGAAGCTGGCGGTTTACATGTCATTGGTACTGAGAGACATGAATCAAGAAGAGTGGATAATCAACTTAGAGGAAGAGCAGGAAGACAAGGTGATCTTGGAAGTACAAGATTCTTTTTATCTTTAGATGATAATTTATTAAGGATTTTTGGAGGTGATAGAGTAGCAAATCTAATGAATGCTTTTAGGGTTGATGAAGATATGCCTATTGAGTCAGGAATGCTTACTAGGTCTCTAGAAAGTGCTCAAAAGAAAGTTGAAACCTACTATTACGATATTAGAAAACAAGTTTTTGAATACGACGAGGTAATGAACAATCAAAGAAAAGCAGTTTATGGCGAAAGACTAAGAGTATTGAAAGGAATTGATTTAAAGAGACAAGTAATAGGATATGGAGAAAGGACAATGATTGAAATTGTAGATGCTTATATTAATCCTGATCTTCCTCCTGAAGAATGGAATATTGATCAATTAATTTCTAAAGTCAAAGAATTTATATATTTATTAGATGATCTTAAATCTGATGATATTAATTTACTGTCAATAGAAGAATTAAAAAACTATCTTCAAGAGCAGTTGCGAATAGCTTATGATTTAAAGGAATCACAAATAGAAAAGATTCGTCCAGGATTAATGAGAGAAGCTGAAAGATTTTTCATTTTGCAGCAAATCGATAATTTATGGCGAGAACATCTTCAATCTATGGATTCCTTGAGGGAATCAGTCGGATTGAGAGGTTATGGTCAAAAAGATCCATTAATCGAATATAAAAACGAAGGATATGACATGTTTCTCGAAATGATGACTAATATGAGACGAAATGTTATTTATTCAATGTTTATGTTTCAACCTAAAACTGACGTTAATGAAAAAAATTAAATCAATATTTAATCATCTCCAAGAAATTCAAAAATTTCTTTGTCTTTAAGATTTTGAGAATTACCGAGTTTAGAAATATCAATAGATTCTGAGTTTGCTAAACATTGTAGGGTTTTTTGTAATTTAAGAATTTCATTTTCAAGAGAGTCTATCCTATCCATTAAATTTTTTATCACATTAGCTTCTGCATCTGGTAAGGCAGAGTGAGCTAACGGATTTACTTTGACACCACTTTGATGCACTACCCTGCCAGGAACTCCGACCACAGTACTGTTCCCCTCTACATTTCGAACAACTACTGAGCCAGCACCAATACGGGTATTAGATCCTACCGTGATGGATCCAAGAACTTTTGCGCCCGCTCCAACTACAACATTTTCCATTAAGGTGGGGTGTCTTTTGCCATGGCTTTTACCAGTACCTCCTAATGTCACTCCCTGATAAAGCAAACAGTTATTTCCTATCTCAGCAGTTTCACCAATTACAACGTTCAATACCTGTTGCTAGCCTATTAAGATGACTAAGTAAGCGGGGAATCAAAGGAATCTTTAATTGCCATAATTTATGCGTAAACCTATGTATAACTATTGATTGAAAGCCAGGGTAGCAAAGAAATATCTCTACTATTCCTCTTGCGGCGGGATCTCTCTCTCTGATAATTTCTATATCTGATTTAAAAGTTTTCAATATCATGGTTTAATTAATAACTCCTATTTCTTTTTTTAATTGATTTATTGTTTCGATACTTAAATAATTTTTAGCACATATTATTTGAGGTAATCTCATCAACTGAGAACGATTTTTTAATAATGTGTTTTCTACAACTGATAAACTAGGTCCATCACACACTATATGGTTCGAAGCCTTTAAAAGTGAGAGTAATCTACTGTTATTGTCTGAGATTGCCGTCATAAGCATTAATTCACTACCACGCATGCTATGTATAATGACTTCTGCTGCTCTCAATAAACCAGGACTTATGCTAACAATACCTACACAACTTCCAGCATTTAATTCCTTGAGAATTTTTAATTCCTTTTGAAAGTCGCTCAAGTCAACTGCAATAGCGCGAACTCCATGTTGCTTAGCAACTTTTTCTAGAGGCTGTAAAAAATATCTGCTTGTGACAATCGTACCATTATTTGAATTACTCAAAACTTTTTCTAATTCTTCCATAGGAACAACTTCTACTGGTACATTAACTGTTGTAGAAAGGTCTTCTGCTATTAACATAGAAGCGCCAATATCCTCTCTAGGAGTACTGACTATGATTCTTGATCCGCACTTAATACGCCAATCAATTTCATTGTTCAATATCTCTCTAGTCTCTTGTAAAGTGAATCCAAGACTTATTAAGTTGTCAATAACCGTCTTTGCTTCTTGATCTGGTGCTTTGCTTATTCTATCTTTTGAGTAAAGTGATTTTGTAAATTCTCTTTTAGTAAGATTATCTCTTACATAGATACCTGATCCAGCTATTGCTTCAACAACCCCATCTATTTCCAGTTGTCTGTAAACTTTGCTTATAGTATTTCGATGAAGTCCAGTCTGCATTGCAAGTTGCCTCGTACTGGGAAGTCTGTGTCCTGGAGGATAATGTCTTGCTGCAATTGCGAAACAAATTTGATTATTTAGTTGAGTAGATGCTGGGATATCACTGTCTTGTTGAATATGGAATCTCACTTTAGAAAAGTCCTGACTAATTTACTTTTTGATATAGTGACACTTTAACATTCGTCATATTTTTTGATAACAATTTATCACCCATCATCTTTTTTAATAAGAGGAGTTTTGCGAGGGCTTAAAAACATAATCATGTTTCTCCCTTCTCTTTTTGGTTTTTGTTGAACTTCTGATTGCTCTTCTAAATCATTAGCCATTCTTAAAAGAAGTGTCTCAGCTAAATTTGAGTGTTGAATTTCTCTTCCCCTAAAAATTACAGTACATTTAACCTTATCTCCCGATTTTAGAAATTTAGTAGCTTGACCAATCCGAACATCATAATCATGCTTGTCAATTTTGTACCTCATTTTTACTTCTTTAACTTCTGTTTGATGAGATTTTTTCCTTGCTTCTTTAGCTTTCTTTTCTTGTTCAAATTTATATTTACCGTAGTCCATGATTCTACAAACAGGAGGATTTGCTTTTTCGCTCACCAAAACTAAATCAAGTTCTCTTTGAGATGCTATTTCTAATGCTTTTAATCTATCTATGACGCCTAATTGTTTTCCATCTGAATCAACGACTCTCAATTGAGGGTATTTTATTCTTTCATTTATATTTGGTAGCTCTCTAACTGGAGCTCGTCGGTCAAAGCGTGGGCGTGGGGGCATTCAGTTAATTAAATAAATTGATTGGATGATGAACAAAATCTATTTTTATAAAGTTAGCTTAAAAAAGACTCTATTTTAATTATTGCATCTTTTAGCAGGTTTTTGTTATTAAGCCAAAGAGGATTATTTTTATTACGAAACCAAGTTTTTTGTCTTTTGGCAAATTGGATCGTTTTTGTAGTTGTTAACTCAATCGCTTTGTCAATTGTCGAATGGTTATTTAAAACATCCCTAGCTTCTCGATAACCAATGGTTTCTAATATTGGCAAATCAAATCCGTATTTAGAGATAAGGTGGTTTGTCTCCTCAATAATTCCAGATAAAAACATATTTTTTGTTCTTTGAAAAATTCTTTCTTTTAAATTACCTCTGTCTAATCCAAGCTCTAAGATTTTCCAGTTAGGTGGTTTTTGCACTTTCAGAGTTGACAAAGGTTTACCTGTTACATAGAAGACTTCTAAAGCTCTTATTGTTCTAATGTGGTCAGCAAAATTGATTTTTTTTGTTGATAATGGATCACAATTTTTTAACAGTTCCCAACATTTTTCCTGACCAAGTTCTTCTAATTGTCTTCTGAAATTATTTTGAGGAGGGACATCTGGTACAAAAAATCCTTTTGTTATTGAGTTCATATACAACCCACTTCCTCCAACAAGAAAAGGTAAATTATCTTGTTTAATTTCTCTTTTTATTGATTTTTGAGCAATTTCTTGAAATTGTTTTACATTAATTGGATGGATTGGCTCCTCAATATCTATTAAAAAATGCTTTATTTTTTTTTGTTGGATTTTAGATGGCTTGGCTGTTCCAATATCCATGGACTTATAAATTTGCCTTGAATCGATATTGTGTATATGAGTTTTAAAATATTCTGCAATTTCAATAGCTAATTCTGTTTTGCCACTTGCAGTAGGCCCAATTAAAATTATTACATGAGGTGGATATGAAGACATATGAATTTCTGAAGAAAAAAATATTAGCTATATAATTAAAGTGATTAAATTTTTCATTGACTTCGAGCCTTTATCTTATTGCGGTGGTAAGTTTAATGAAAGACCTTTTAAAAATAACATTTTAAAAGTCTAATATTTTTTTTATATTAAATGAGTGAGGACAAAAGATCTAATAAAATCTCAAATGATTATGGCGCGGAACAGATACAGGTTTTAGAGGGGTTAGAACCAGTTCGTAAACGCCCTGGAATGTATATAGGTTCAACAGGACCTAGGGGATTACACCATTTAGTATATGAGGTAGTTGATAACTCGGTTGATGAAGCACTTGCAGGACATTGTGATCACATAGAAATAGTTCTTCGAGCAGATGGTTCTGCTTTAATTTCTGATAATGGACGAGGTATTCCAACAGATATTCATCCAAGAACAGGGAAAAGTGCCTTAGAAACTGTACTAACTGTTCTTCATGCAGGAGGTAAATTTGGAAGTGGTGGTTATAAAGTTTCAGGGGGTTTGCATGGAGTAGGAATATCTGTAGTTAATGCTCTAAGCGAATGGGTTAATGTGACTGTTTATAGGGATGGAAGCGAATTTAATCAAAGATTTGAAAAAGGTGTATCAAAGGGTGAATTGGAAACTAAAAAGCAGACTGGCAAACCATCTAAGAAAGGAACAACTATTTGCTTTAAACCCGACAAAACGATTTTTTCTGGAGGAATTGAATTTGAATATGCTCTTCTTTCATCTAGATTAAGGGAGCTAGCTTATCTTAATGGCGGAGTAAAAATTGTTTTTAGAGATGAAAGAAATCAATTATCAGATGGTTCTTTTAAAGAAGAAATTTACTTGTATCAAGGAGGTATTAAAGAATATGTTGAATATATGAATGCTGAAAAAGATTCTATTCATCCTGAAATAATTTATGTTGACTCACAGAAAGAAAATGTATATGTAGAAGCAGCTTTGCAATGGTGTTCAGATGTATATTCAGATAATATTTTAGGATTTGCAAATAATATTAGAACTATTGATGGAGGAACTCATATTGAAGGGCTAAAAACAGTTCTGACAAGAACTTTCAATAATCTTGCAAAAAAGAGAGGCAAAAGAAAAGATATTGAAAAAAATTTAGCTGGCGAAAATATTAGAGAGGGTTTGACTGTTGTTTTATCAGTAAAAGTTCCAGATCCCGAATTTGAAGGGCAAACAAAAACAAAATTAGGAAATACTGAAGTACGGGGAATTGTGGATTCTCTCATTGGGGAGGCTCTCACAAAATATATGGAATTCAATCCTGGAATTTTGGACTTGATTCTTGAAAAAGCAATTCAATCATTTAATGCAGCAGAAGCTGCGAGAAGGGCTAGAGAATTAGTAAGAAGAAAAAGTGTTCTAGAAAGTTCTACATTACCGGGCAAATTAGCAGATTGTAGTTCTAGAGATCCCTCAGAATCAGAAATTTATATAGTTGAAGGAGATTCAGCTGGTGGCTCCGCAAAACAAGGACGAGATAGAAATTTTCAGGCTATTTTGCCTCTCAGGGGTAAAATTCTCAATATTGAAAAAACTGACGATACTAAAATATATAAAAATACAGAAATACAGTCATTAATAACAGCTCTAGGATTAGGAATAAAAGGAGAGGAGTTCGACGAGAGCTCTTTGAGATATCATAGAGTTGTAATTATGACGGATGCTGATGTTGACGGTGCTCATATAAGAACTTTATTGCTGACATTTTTTTACAGATACCAAAGAGAACTTGTTGAGAAAGGTTTTATATACATTGCTTGTCCCCCTCTTTATAAAGTTGAAAGAGGTAAGAATCATAATTACTGTTATAACGAGAATCAATTAAAGGATACAATTCAAGGTTTTGGAGAAAATGCAAATTATAATATCCAAAGATTTAAGGGATTAGGTGAGATGATGCCAAAACAATTATGGGATACAACTATGAATCCTCAAACGAGGATGATGAAAAGGGTTGAAATCGAAGATGCACTTGAAGCTGACAGAATATTCAATATATTAATGGGAGATAAAGTTGCACCAAGAAGAGAATTTATTGAAACTCATAGTAGCAACTTAGATATGGCAACTTTAGACATATGATTAATAATGTTCTCAAGAATTTTTGTTTAATTACTTTTGCATTAATTGCTCCAATTACATTACCTGCTGGTGGGATCCAAAAAAGTTTAAATCAAAATAAGTTCCCTAATAATACAAATGAAATTATATTGAGTTCCAATACTTCTCTTTATTCTTGTCCTGAAATTTATGCTAAGGAATTATTAGTTCTTGATGTAGGTACAACTTTATCAGTATTACGTAATTGGAAAGTCAGCAAAAATGAAACTTGGGTTAGGGTTGAATTAGCTTCTAATAAATTTTTAGATGATCCTAATAAGATTTTAAAAGGCTGGATAAAAATGTAAATTTTGGATTTTAGTTCAATAAGTATAATTTTACTTGGCAGTACTTTTGGATTAATACTGAGAATATTCATACAAAATAATTTTAAAAAAAGTATAGGTTTTGATATTCAAAATACTTCAATAGTAAATTTTTTATCATCTTTTTTATTAGGAATTTTAGTAGCTTTAAATTTTATTAATAACGAAATATTAGTTTTATTTTATAGTGGTTTTTTAGGATGTTTTAGTACATTTTCTTCCTTTATATATCAACTATTTGACTTATTTAAAAAGAGAAAATTCCTAAGATTATTTTTCCACTATATTGAAGTGATAATTTTTTCATTCTTGTTCTTTTATTTAGGTTATTTTCTTATTCAGTTTTTTTAAAGTGAAAATAAATAATTTTATTTATATTCTTTTAGCGGCTTACCTAGCTACTTTTTTAAGATTAACTATAAATAATAATTTTTTTATTTCAATCATCGGATCATTTTTAGTGGGTTTTTTTATCAGTAGAAGATTAAGTTATTCAACTGAAAAAATTTTATTGAGTGGTTTTTTTTCTTGCTTTACATCCTTTAGCGGATTTATATATTTTTTGTACAAAATTTTAAATCAAGGGGATTGGATAAAATTTATAATTTTTTTTAATTTAATCATTATCGTAAATTTATTCACAATGCTTTTCGGGTTCTGGATAAGTAGAAAAATTACTTAGATTTCATATAATAGTGTTGTTACTTTGATAAGGGATTATATTTATGAATGAAAATAATCTTGAAACTGTTACATCGTTATCTTCAGATTTAAGTACAAGAGAGAAAATTACTATTCAACTTGAGGAATTAATTATTAAAGAAAAATGAAGCAATTGAGGTATATGAATATTTAGATCCAGTAGTTCAGCAAACTTTATTAGAAAGACTTCGTTCAGGAGAAGTTTTAGAAATCGTTGAAAAAATGTCTCCTGATGATAGGGTTCAACTCTTCGATGAATTACCTGCAAAAGTTGTACGAAAATTTTTGTCTGCTCTTAGTCCTGGTGAAAGGAAAGTAACAGCTGAATTACTTGGATATGAGCCTGAAACTGCTGGAAGATTAATGACAACTGAATTTATAGACCTTAAAGAGATGCAGACAGCAGCAGAGGCTCTTTCTCTAGTTAGAAAAAGAGCTCCATTCACAGAAACTATCTATAGTTTATATGTTACAGATAAAGAAAGACATTTAACTGGTATTCTCTCTTTAAGAGACCTTGTAACTGCTGATCCTTCTAAGCCAATTGGAGAAGTTATGACAAGAGATGTAGTTAATATCTCTACTAATACGAATCAAGAAGAGGTTGCTAGAGCAATACAAAGATATGATTTTTTAGCTCTCCCAGTTGTTGATAAAGAAAAAAGACTTGTTGGGATAGTAACTGTCGATGATTTAATTGATGTCATAGAGCAAGAAGCAACAAGAGATATTTATGCTGCGGGGGCAGTACAACCTGGAGATGAAGATGATTATTTCCAAAGTAGTTTGTTTACGATTGCTCGAAGAAGAATTTTATGGTTATTAATTTTAGTTTTGGCAAATGGTTTAACGACAAAAGTTATAGCTATGAATGATCAAATATTAAAAGAAATAGTTTTATTAGCTGCATTTATTCCACTACTTATAGGTACTGGGGGGAATGTTGGTGCTCAAAGTTCAACGGTTGTCATTAGAGGTTTAAGTACTCAAAAGTTGAAGTCTCTTGGTGCAATCAAGGCAGTTGTTAAGGAGGCAATAACAGGTGCTCTTTTAGGTGTTTTGATGATGCTTGTAGTATTTCCCTTCGCTTGGTGGCAAGGAGAAGGACCTTTAATCGCCTCTGCGGTGGGTATAAGTT
>LUMB01000100.1_pt1 | contig 11012 bp, 16 predicted proteins | sample 730021 | NCBI WGS metagenome assembly LUMB01 (sample SAMN03860274, study PRJNA289734) | marine metagenome | biome: seawater column; feature: ocean; material: water; isolation source: Red Sea water column Station 91 - depth 25m | place: Saudi Arabia: Red Sea | collected 2011-10-15 | depth 25 m
TTTTTTATCTTCACTCATATATTAAAACTTCCCCGTCCATATATAAAATTTCATCAACTAACCTGTCTAAATCATAATAGTCATATTCACTTATTTGTATGTTTTGAAAGTGTTTTGTCTGCCATTCTTCTTTTAAGCCATCTTCATCACTAACAAATAAAGTATTAACAGGAATTTCTATTCGTTTTCTTTTTAGTGCTAGTGTTCTACTATTTGGTCGTAGTAGTATTGTCTCGTTTTCTGACATAATATAACTTGTTAAAATCTTCTCTATCTGGTATTCTTTTCATCTGAAAATAAAATTCTTCAGCTTCTTCTTTATTGTTAAACCAATTATTTCTTACATCAACAACTTCTTCAACATTTTTTCTAACTAACTCGTATGATTCACCCATATAACCTTGTTAACTCCGTGTATCCGCCGATAACTTTTTCATTCACAACTATTGTTGGAATTGCTAACCTACCGGTCAATTCCATTAATCTATTTCTACTAATTCCTTGTGAGTCAATATTAATTTCCTCATAAGGAATATTTTTCTCCTCGAGAAATCTTTTTGCGGATACACAACCTGAACACCAATCTGCTGAATATATTACTATCTTATCCATTGAATACCTTTTTCTTACCACCATCATATTGATATGCGTGTCCATTTTCTATTAATAGTTCGTTCAATGATTTTTCTTCACCTTCAATAAAAATCTCACCAAGTAATCTACCATATTTACCAACCCCGTGTGATTTTACTTTGAACTTACCATCATTTCTTGATAACATTTCTAATGTATATGCTTTCGCTTCTAAACCTTTTTTCTTTTCTTCTAAATCTCTTGTTCTTGATTCCCAAGTATCAACATTTACAAATCTAATTCTTTTCTTTACTGATATACTAAAGCCTAAATCTATCCACGCGTCAGCGGTATCCCCGTCAACTCCTTTCTAATTCTTTTCTTTACTGATATACTAAAGCCTAAATCTATCCACGCGTCAGCGGTATCCCCGTCAACTCCTTTGATTAATCTTGCATTGTATATCCACGGGTCTAATTTTTTACCCATTTTATTTCTCCTTTAATATCGTAGTATCCAAATACTACTGCATTTTACACACCTTGATAGAAAACTGATATATTCAGTCCATTTAGTTCTTTTCCAGGTGTGTTTACATTTTAAACATTTCATATATTAATAAATATAGAATTGCCTAATTTTCAAATGGTATTTCTATTTGATTTGATGTGAAAGCTCTTGAATCACTTTCCCAATCTTTTTCTGGTCTAACTTCTAAATTAGTATTGACAACACCATTTAAAGTATTTAAATTTAAACCTAAACTTTCACCAAATGATTTTAAAGCGTTTATATCTTTTGGTAAACAATGTCCACCAAAACCTAACTTTCCATCTGGTCCTGGAACTTGATAGTGTGATTGTCCTATTCTACTATCCATTAAAAATCCTTTGATAGCAACATCCCAATCTGCTCCACATTTTTCTGAAATTTGTTTCATCTCGTTTAGAAATGATACTTTTGTAGCTAGAAAACAATTATTCATATATTTTGTTAATTCTGCTGTTTCATAATCAGTTTGTATAATAGGAACTCTTGGAAATCTGTGTTCAAATAAATTAGAAACTTTTGTAGTATCACTTAGTCTACCACCCAATATAAATCTATCTTGATTTACAAAATCTGATTTGTGATTACTTTCTGTTAGGAATTCTGGATTGAATACTAAATTTAAGTTTTGATATTTTTGTTGAAGTTTTCTTGTTGTTCCGGGTGTTACGGTACTTCTTAATAATATAATATTTTCTACGGGAGCTCCAGATAATTCTGCGTGAGAATATATTTCAGACATTTCTTGTAATGCAGTTTCAACATAACTTAAATCAATACTTCCGTCTGAATTTGATGGTGTTGGAACTGATAAAAATATAAAGTCTGAATAAACAACTACATCTTCTAGTGAGTGTATTGATTTTGATTCGTCTTTGTCATTGATAAATAATAAGTATTTTCTTTTGTCTGAAAATCCATATTCAACAGCAGAACCTACAAATCCTCTACCAACTATTCCAATATTACAATGTTGTTTATACATCTAAACCTAACTCCTTTTTATATCCAGGAACCCAGTCTTCAATATTCTGTGTTGGTTTCCAACCTAATAATTTTTCTGCTAGTGAATTATCTGCGAGTGTTTCTTTTGGTTCAATAACTGGTTCTCTATGAATTCTTTCTCCACCAATCATATCTGCGATATCATTAATAGAACGATTATCACCATTACCAATATTAATTACTTCACCATTACCAACATTTTCAGATTGAGATGCAAGTATATTTGCATTAACAACATCACCAACATAAGTAAAATCTCGTCTTTGTTCTCCATCGCCGTTGATTGTCATTATCTCACCCCTTAGTTTTTGGTCTGCGAATATACCAATCACCATTGCGTAAGCTCCACCAACATTTTGTCGTTCTCCATAGATATTAAAATACCTTAATGATACGGTTTCTAATCCATATACTTCGGAAAACATTTTACACATAACTTCACCATAATATTTTTGTGCTCCATACGGGGACATTGGATTTATCGGGTCTGATTCAACTGATGGTAATTTCTCGGTATTTCCATAGGCAGAAGAAGAAGCACTATAAACTACTCTCCTCACACCTGCGTCTGAAGCACATTTTAAAACATTTAAAGTTCCTATTGTATTATTGGTTTCATATTCAACAGGATTTTCAATTGAAGGTTGAACTCTAGCCTTAGCCGCTAATAAAAATACGGTGTCAGCACCTTTCATACAATCTACCAAACATTCAGCGTTATGTGGTTTCATAATATCAACCACACACAATTTTGCTTTTGGATTTACATTTTCTGATTTACCTGTTGATAAATTATCTACTATAACTACTTCGTGGTTTTGTTCTACAAGTTTATCTACGATATTACTACCGATAAAACCTGCTCCACCTACTACTACATACTTCATTTTTTCTCCTATAATTTGTTATCGTATTTGTCTGTTTCTGATTTATTGTTTGTTCTGTTTTGTGGATGCATACGATAACGATATAATGGCATTCTTAAATAATAAATCTTATACTTTTCTTTAAATCTTTTGTCTAACTCGTGTCCTTCTCTCATTTTGAAATCTTCATTATAAAAACCAAGATTTGCAAGTGATTCGTAAGTATACATTATTCCATTGGCTAGAAATTCTTCTTCTGCACTATGTCTTGATAATAATTCTGCTGTTTCATTAACTTTGAAATAATCACACGCAACAGCTTGATAATTACACTCTGTATTCATTACTCTTGGTCCAGAATTGTAATATAAAAAGTTTGATAATGTTGATAAGAAATGACTTGAAACATAATCATCACAATCAACACGAACAAAATATCTTGACATTGAGGCTTTTAAAATTTTATTTAATGATGTTGGTAAACCTAAATTTTTTCCGTTATTTATTAATTTTATATTAATATGTTCTTTAAATACATCAACAACATCTTCTAATCTTTCATTAGGGTCATCATTAACCACAATAACTTGATACTTTGATTTGTCCATTGTTTGAGTTGATAAACTTCTTAAACATCTATGTAACCAATTTTTCTGTTGGTAAACACAAACTGCTACGGTAACATCATACATTTTTTTTTCTCCTATAACCTTTGGTAATAAATAGTAATTTATTTTCCCTAATTAAATTTTTTCTTTACTTCGTGTAAGTTTTTTAGTGAAGTAATGTTCAAGTGAAATATTGAGTAAGCCATCTCACCAAGTTCTCCACTATCAGTTAATATATCTCCAAGATTAATTAAGAAATTATACAACTCATTTGTAAGTTCACTACCATCAAAACGAACCACTACCCCATTGTTAATTTCGTCATTGTAATCACCAATTCTTTCTTTTAAAGGTCTTGTTGTGTTCTTTTGTTCTCTATGAATATACAAATCTAATTCTCTTTGATTACAATCTGTATAAATGTTTGAACACCAAGGCTCTAATTGATACAATATATTTAAATCACAATTTTTAATCTTGAAAGCTATATCATACTTTGGTTGTATAATTGGATACATAAGTGCATCGTGTTTAACTATACTACCCCATTTTCTAATGAATTCTCTTGTTGAATTATTCATTAAATTCTGCCACTCTACTGATTTCTGTGAATGGTCTTTTGTTAATTTTCCGTGTTGAAATTGTCCACCTCTTGCTGTTAAATGGTAAACAAATGAATTCCAAGACTGAATTAAATTCATACCACCCAACACCATACGATTAAACAAATCAGAATCTTCTCTTGCTGATTTAAAACGATAATCGTGTCCACCAATTTTCTCTAAATCTTTTTTGTGAATTAGCCAAGGAGCGAAACAACCTTGAGTAGTTTTTTCTCCATATTGTTCTTTACATTTTTCAACATATTCATCAAATCCTTTTTCATCAAAACCTTCTTCAACATCTTGTTCAGGCCACATACCAAAGTTTTCAACTATTTTTTCTGGTCCTTCCGGGTGTAGTGGTGGTTCAATTCTTGTTGAACAAACTACATTTCCGTGTTTCCAATGTTTGAATGCGTGATAGTCAGCATCTTTACCTAACATCATATCGGCGTGAAATATCATACCAATGTCTGTTGGTGCATTATAAATAAGATAATCATACGCCTCTCCAATACCATACAAACCATCTCTTTCGTTTAACTTGACGATTGTGTTTTCGTCTTTGTTTTCCATTAACCACTCATAACATTTGTCTTCATTGGCATCAACCAAAATATGTATGTAGTGGTCTTTTCTGAATGCATTCTTTCTAATACTTTCTATGGCTACTTTTACATATCTCAAATTGTTTTTACTTGGAATACAAAAAGTTATTCTTGGCATATAAGGTTCTTTTTTCAAATGATGTGGTGGATTACCAAATTCATATCTTCTTTTTCTGTGTTGTTTACTTCTTGCCATTGTCTGCTCTTCCCAATAACCCTTTTGTTATTGATTTGTCTTTATCATATTCTGGAAGTATGTCTGCTATCTCAATCACTATTCTTTTTACATCATCTTTTGACATATGTAAATGTAGTGGTAATGATATTAGTTCTGAACTAATCTCGTGAGCGTTTTTACAAGTTCCGTGTGCGTAATTATACATTGGATATTGTGTGTTGTCTAAATAATGAACACCACAATAGATATCCCTTTTTGATAATTCTTCCATTACAAAATCTCTTAAACCTTTTTTAATTCTGATTGGATACAAATGTCTTGAGTGAATTCCCTCTATCAATGCATTTTTTACTGATTGTATTGATTTTAAACCTAGTAATTCAAAATAATAATCATAAGTTTCAGAAAGTAAATTTCTGTATTGGTTGTCTTCATCTAAATATTTTAATTGAACCAACCCTATAGCTCCCATAAGTGCATTTCCGTGATATTTATACCCAACATTTGGCACATCATATTTCCAATTATAAGTTCCTTTATTGTATCTGTCGTAAGTAGATTTATCAATACCTAACCAAGATAATTGTCTCGCGAGTTTGTCATCTTCTTCGTCTTTGAAACAAATCATACCACTATCTGCTGTTGGTAAGTTCTTTACTGCTTGAAAACTAAATACCGAAACATCAGCATCCCAACCAACTTGTGATTGTGCCATCGCTTGATATTGTGGATAAACTCTCATTGTTTGAGTTCCTGCGAGATGAGCCGCATCTAAAATCAATGGGATATTTTGTAAATTACAAATCTCTCTAACTCTTTCATATTGTCCAATATTACCACCAATCCCAACAAACATTACTGCTCTTGTTTTGTCTGTAATATTACTCAGAATTGAGTCTGGGTCTAAACACAAACTATCATCAACATCAGCAAATACTGGTTTTAAATTCTCATACATAATGGCGTGATTAGTAGAAACAAATGTCAATGGTGTTGTGATGATTTCATCTCCGTCTTCCCAACCATATTTTTCTTTGAATACTTTTAATGCTAAGTGTAATCCTGCTGTTGCTGATTGTAGAAAATGAGCGTGTTCAAAGTCTGCATAATCTTTCCACTTTTCTTCAAACTCAATAGCTTTTCCACCCATACCAGTCCAACTCGTATCTAAACACTCTTGAATTTCTTTTAGAATTTCTTCTGTTCTGTATTTTGGTTTTAAAACTTGTATCTTATCCATTTTTCACTCTTGCTAATATTTCTTTTTCTGGAATAACCATTAATGTTCTTCCTTCATATTGAACTTCAATACCGGTAAACTTTGCGAACAAAACGGTATCACCCTTTTCAATTGTTGCACAATCTTTACCAACCTCTACCACACTAGCTTGCTGTGGTGCTCCACTATCTTGTGCTGTATCTGGTAATATAATACCACTTTCAGTTCTATCTTCTTTTTTTACCGGTTCTACAATTATTCTATCTAACAATGGTTCAAGCATCTTTACTCCTCTCACTTACTAATTTGTTTGCGTGAACTAAACTATCTGGTGTTCCAGCGTCTGACCAAAACCCCTCTAATTCACTATATCCTGTTTTTCCTCTGTCAACATACCAATTAATTACATCAACAATTTCTAATTCACCTCGTTCTGATGGTTTCAATTCTCTGATAATATTCCAAACATTACTATCAAGAACATACAATCCTGTAACTGCATAATCAGACTTTGGTTTTTCTGGTTTTTCTTCAATTTTAATTAAATGTCTATCCATACCTTGAAATACTGGAACTCCAAATCTTTCAGGGTCTGGAACTTTTTTAATAAAGATATGACTTTTTGGTTCTTTATCAAAAAATTCATCTATCCACTCTGTTGTGAATATCTGCCAAGAATTATTTCCAAAGTCATCTTCAAAAATATTATCACCAAGACAAACCGTAATTGGTTCATCACCAGCGAAACTTTCACACAAACTTAATGCTTGAGCGATACCACCAGGTTTTTCTTGAACTCTGTAAGTAATATCTACTTCATATTCTTCACCACTTCCTAATTGGTTCATTATTTGTCCACAATGTTCTTTACCGGAAACAATACAAATTTCTGTAATTCCTATTTGTTTTAGTGTTTGTAATGGATAATAAATCATTGGTTTATCATAAATTGGTAATAATGATTTGTTAAATATTTTCGTTAGTGGATACAATCTTGACCCGTGTCCACCTGCTAATATTATACCTCTCATTTTATTTCCTCCATAATTTCTTTTAATGTTTCAATAGAAATGGCTTGGTCAGCATCACTAATTGATTTTTCTGGTTCAGGGTGTGATTCAATAATCAGTCCGTCAGCACCAGCGGCTATAGCGGCTTTAGATATTGGTTTAACAAAGTTTCTATATCCTGTGCTATGACTTGGGTCATAAATGATAGGAATATCACAAAACTCTTTTAGTGCTGGTATCATCATTAAGTCTGGTGCCCATCTCGTAGATGGAAATATATGTCTGTAAGAAGGCATACCAACAACACCTCGTAAACATATTGCTACCTTTTCATTACCACCAACTAATATTCTTTCACACGCTCCAAGTATTTCATCAAGTGTTCCCCAAGTTCCTCTCTTTAATAAAATTGGTTTGTCTAACTTACCTAACTCGTCTAATAATGTATAATTTTGAAAGTTTCGTGTTCCAACTTGTATGTAATCAATCGTGTCCATTGATAATTGATTGATTTGACTAACATCCATAATTTCAGAAACAATAGGTAGTCCACTTTCTTTTTTTGCTGTTAATAAAAATCTTAATCCGTCTTCTCTTAGTCCTTCTTTCCAATCACCAATTGCTTCTGTAATTGGATAAGTGCAAGGTTTGTATGCTCCACCACGAAGTGCATCAACACCCAACTCTTTCATTTTCAAAGACCAATCAACAATCATTTCTTCTGATTCAACCGAACAAGGGCCTGATATAATAAATGGATTTTTTCCAAATTCCCATTGGTCTGCTTGAACTGATAAGTTTAGTTTGTTATCGTTTATTAAAGATTGTATGTATTTATTCACCTTCATTTCCTAACTCGTATACTCTTTCTTTTATTTCAATGTTTGCTTCAGCATCAATTAAATCTTGTTCACTATGAACATTCGTGCAGTTATCTACATAACTTCCAACTCTACGACTAATTTCACCACTTTCAACAAATTCTTTTTTCATAATTCTTACTGAACCATTTCTTGTTCCTTTATCGTCCACGGTAAATAAATCATCATATTTGTTTTTAACAGCATATTCTAACAAAGTATCTAAATCTACTTTTCTGTCCGGGTGGTCAGGTTGAACTCCAACAATGTGTGTAACATTTTTTAAATCTTCTCTTAAAATAGAACCATTTTCTTTTATTCCAGAGTGTTGGTCTGGATTGTATATGTCGTTCTGTATTACATTTACATAAACATCTGCAACTTCTCTTTCACCCATATACTCTTTATCTCGTTTAACAATATGAAGTTCTTTGTTTTCTATTCCAACCATATGAGTATAAACATCTAATATATTGTGATGTCTATATCCGTGAACTAAATCAGCCACCTTAATTGATTCACTTGTTACGATAATATCTATTGTGTATTTAGATTTCATTGCGTAATCTAATGAGTGTTCTAATAATGTTTGTCCAGCGATAATTCTTAAATTTTTATTTTTTACTCGTGTTGAGTCCATTTTTGCTGGTATAATAACCAACGCTCTAATGTTATCCATTTATTTCTCCAAATTTATCTACAGCCCATTTGTAAGCTTTTGTTTGTCCTTCCCAAGTCATTCCACCAACATGCGGTGTAATTACTATTCTATCATTTCCCATAATTTCAGGATATCTACTATTGGCGAACTCTATTAGTTTAGAATTTTTTACATTACCAAATTCATCTCTAATAACATCAGTTCCGTATCCACCCAATTCATCTCTACTATGAAGTGATTTTATAATTTCTTTTTCGTCAACCAATTCTCCTCTTGAAGTATTGATTAGTATAGCACCTTTTTTCATACTTGATAAAAATTCTCTATCAACCATATTTCTTGTTTCTTCATTTGCGTGTAAATGTAAAAAAACAACATCAGACTTTTCTAATAATTCTTTTGGTTCTACTTCTGAAAATTTATGTGGTGGAAATTCTTCGTGTCCACTATACTTACAATCAGTATACGGGTCGTTTACTAAAATATTAACTCCCCAACCTTTTAATAATTTAACTAATATTTTTCCAAGTCTTCCAAAACCAAAAATACCAATTGTCAATCCTTTTACTTGTCTGCCTATTAAAGGTTCATAATCCCAATTACCTTTTTTAACTGAATCAAATCCTTGTGGTATTTTTCGTAATAAACTTAACATTAGTCCAAATGATAATTCTGCTGTTGAAGGTAAATCATCAATCAGTTCAAAGTCTTCTTTTAATGACCAAACTTCTATGTTTTTTTCACCAAGAACATATTGTAAATCAATATGATTTAGTCCAGTTGAACAAGTATTGATTACTTTTATATTACTATTCTCTAAAACTTCTTCATCTAAAATAAAGTTTTGTTTATTTGGATTAGTAAACAAATATTCTATGTCTGGTGTTTCAGATAAAAGTTTTGTTAATTCAAGTTTTGAAATTTCTGGAACATAAATAACTTCACCATATTGTTCTAATCTTTCATAAACCCCGTCTAAATGTTTGATTGGTGTAATACAAACGATTTTCATTTCATTCTTTCTCCAATAATACATGCGTCTGGTAATTGTCTAAATGGTGGTTCTTCATATTTTAATCTAACTTGTCCAGCTCCACACTCAGTCATATACTTTGAAAAACGATATTGGTCTGATAAATATTTCATACCTTGTTGTCCAAATACTTTTGTGAATTTGTATCCGTTTAAATATTCCGAAGTATTTCCATTCGGGTCTCTTGAATCACTACCATCAGGCATTTCAATCAATGGAAAGTTCACATAATCAAATCCACCAACTTCTCTAATGTATTTCATTTTTGAAGCAAAGAAACTTCCTCTCATTGACCAACATTGTAATGGTTCTTCATAAAGGTGTTTGTTTTCTTCTTTGGCATAATCTCTCCAATTGTATCCATTTTTTAACCAATAAGATAATCTTGCTTCTTCCAATGGATTAATATCCCACGGGTAATTCCACCCATTTCCAATTACTTTCGTAGTTGGATTTAGATTGAAATGGTCTACACAAACATTGATAAAAGACCAATCGTGAACAACCATATCGTCTTGAATAAAGAATAAGAAAGTATCATCATCTAAATCCATATCATTTAGAACTTTATCATACGCTCCCCACTCTAATCCAATGTTTTCATATTCTTTGTAATCAAATTTTTCTGTAATTATTTTTGGTGGTGCTTTATGACAGGTCCACATCACATCTAAATTCTCATTTTCTTCTTTTAATTCGTATAGTGCATCAATGAACTCGGTTTGGTTTTTCTTTCCGTCCCACTCATCATACCACCAACCACATACTATAAATTGTATCTTCATATTTGTTTCCAACCTTTCGGGTCTAATAGTGCTAAATCACTTTCAACCATATTCTTCACTAGTTTTTGAAAATCTGTTTTTGGTGTCCAACCTAATTCATATTTTGCTTTACTAGCATCTCCTCTCAATACATCAACTTCCGCTGGTCTCATAAATCTTGGGTCTTGTTTAACATATTTTTCCCAATTAGAAATACCAACCACATCAAAAGCTGCATCTAAAAACTCTCTAATGGTATGTGTTTCACCTGTTGCGATTACAAAGTCATCTGGTCTATCTTGTTGCAACATTAACCACATTGACTCAACATAATCAGGTGCGTATCCCCAATCTCTTTTGGCATCTAAATTACCTAATGTTATGTGGTCTGATAATCCGTGAACTATTTGAGCTACTCCATCAGAAATCTTTCTTGTTACGAATTGTTTTCCTCGTCTTTCTGATTCGTGATTGAA
>LUMB01000128.1_pt1 | contig 10850 bp, 12 predicted proteins | sample 730021 | NCBI WGS metagenome assembly LUMB01 (sample SAMN03860274, study PRJNA289734) | marine metagenome | biome: seawater column; feature: ocean; material: water; isolation source: Red Sea water column Station 91 - depth 25m | place: Saudi Arabia: Red Sea | collected 2011-10-15 | depth 25 m
GAACAATTCCTAAGAGGATTGACATTTCGATCCATGTTAGAAATGCAAAATAAGTAGCTTTTGCCCAAGTTAATTCTTTTTGATTCCAAACCACTAATACCATTCCTAGCAAAAGGAGCTGGCTAGCACCAAATGCTAAAAGTTGACCAATCGATTGAGGCAACCACCCTCTAGGAATCCAGTTTAAATAATTTACTACATCACCTTCAGGACGACCAGCAATGTGTGCAACGATTACTCCGATCGTCATACCACCGAGCCCTGAAACAATTGAAACTAAACCTATTCTGTATCTAAATTTATAAATTGTATAAATCAATTTTCCTCAAACCTTACCTATATATAATATCGTAAGTTTGGATAAAAATATAAATTGAATTATTATCTTTTTTTAAAAAATTTTCGTTAACACCAAGCAACATTTTTCCAATATAATAGTAAAGTCATATTGAATATTGGCTAAATTGATGAAAATAAAGTTGTTTCCAAAAAACGAACAAGAACTTTCAAAACTCTTTGTTTTGATTTTTCCACTTACCTTATTGCTATCACTTACTATTTCATTTCTAAAAAATGCATACTTTACATTTGCAAACCTTCTGCCAAACAATTCAGTTTTTAATTATGGTTTCCTAGACAGGCTCGAAACACAAGCAGCATTAGGTTTAGTCTTTGGAGCATCGCTTTGTCTAAGCTTTTCATATTTATTTTCAAAATCACTAGGTAGATCAATGGTATTGTTCCCGATTGTATTTTTAACTAAATACAGCATATGATTTGGGTAACAGTTCCCTTCTCATTCTTTTAAAAATTCTGGTTGTATTCGGATTATTTGGACTTGCCACACTAAACCTACTTGCTAAAAAAGAAGCTTCAATTTTTGCAAGTGCACAATTTATATATGGTGCGGTAGTCTTTTACTTAATATCTTTATTTATTGTTAGAGCAGAATTAAATGTGTTTTCAGACATATTTTTGGTTAACTCTTTATATACAGGTACACATATATATGTTGGTGTTGCTTTCATATATATGGCAATAGTTCATTTTTTAATGACTAGACCACTCCAAGCAGTATTATTCAATAAAACTCTATCATCTATTACGTTTTGGGGGTTTTTATTCCTATTGCCTTGGACAAATTTTAAATATTATTACGGCTCAGTACTTCCAAATTGGATTGAAAATATATCTATCTATCTCTCAATGAGTCTTGTTGTTCCTTTGTTAGCTTTCCTAGTTAATTACATCAAAACAATACAATCTAAGGAAGTTGATGGAGCAGGATCACTAAATCTGCTTAACTTTTCAGTAATCCTTTTTTCTATAACAACAATTTTTCATATGATTTCAAGTTTTGAAAACCTTCTTCCAATTTTAGGGATTACAAATTTTGTAAATGTTATTACCTATGGGCTCATTGGATCTCTTGTACTAGCAACAATATCCTTAAGTTATTATTTAATACCTAAGTTATATGGAAGAGAAGTTAATTACTCTAGACTTGAAGACATTACCTTTTTTGGTTTCAAAATATCATATCTTTTATTGTTGATTAACAATACTGTATTGGGCGTTAACTCAGGTTATTCATGGAATGCGGGAGCAAATGCAGGAAGCCCAACAATTTATGGAGAAGGATATGGTATTGTCTGGAGTCTTATAAGTTTTAATTTTTCTATAAATACTTTCATCTCTCTGCTTTTACTAGGTAGTGGTTTTCTATATTTAATTTCTGAGCTGGAAGCTGGTACACGAAGCGAAAAAAGAAACCCGCGGAAACTAATGAGGAGGACTCAAGTGAGTGATTTAATAAATAAAGTAGCAGAATTATTAAACGCTCCAGTTGATCTTGTTCAGAGATCTGCAGAGGCAAGAGCGCAGGCATCTGGAAAATCTGTTGAAGAGGTGTTAAGTTCATGGGCTGGTGGAGAAAGTGTTGCAGCAAGCTCTGCGCCAGCTCCAAAAGAAGAGGCTACCGTTGAAGAGACTCCAAAAGAAGAAGCTCCAGCTGCAGAGGTTGCAGAGGAGACTGTTGAGGAAGTGGTTGAAGAAGCTGTTGAAGAAAGCGAAACCCAAGAGGTTGTTGAGGAAGTAGTTGAAGAAATTGTTGAGCTAAAAAATGAAAGTGCTTTAAGTTTTATTTCAGGAGTTCTTTTAGTTGGTCTATTTACATTTCTATTCGCTTTTGTGATTCCAAAAAACCAAGCAACAGATATAGTTAGTGACTCTCTAAATAACAGCGTTAGTGCATCAAATGAAGTTATTAAGGGAGCTGAAGTATACGCAGAGTTGAATTGCCAATCCTGCCATACACAGAATGTTAGAACTCTAATTCCAGACACTCAAAATGGTAAAGTTCTAAAAAATAAATTTGCAAATGAAACTTTAATTAATAATGTTGGAAATATAAGACTTGGACCAGATCTTTCCACCAGCGCAACACGTGAACCTACAAACAATAGTCAATGGCTAACTCGATACCTATCAGACTCAACATCTGTCAACAGGGATATACCTCATCCAAGTTATGACTTTCTCGATGATGACGATTTGGAATATCTCGTAACTTATTTACTATCATTAGGAGAATCTAATGAGTAACTTAGTGGAAAATAACAATTGGGACATATCTAGATGTTCGAAACCTTTTTGTTGTAAAGAGGACGCTGAAGAGTATATGCAAGCAAAGAATTTTGAGGGGATGGTGCTGGAATTAAACGATGGATCCATACAAGCTGTGTGTCCTACTTATCCAGAGGGTTTTTATCCTGAAGCTAAAGTGTTGTCAACAATAGGTAATAATGAAAGCTGTTGTGAAATAAATGAGTGATTTAGTTAATAAAGTAGCAGAGATATTAAATGCACCAGTTGACTTGGTGCAACGTTCTGCAGAAGCTAGAGCTGCTGCATCTGGAGTTTCAGTTGATAATGTTCTAAATTCTTGGGCTGGTGGTGAAAGTGTAGCTGCATCTGCTCCAAAAGAGGAAGCTCCTGTTGAAGAGGCTCCAAAAGAAGAAGTAGTTGAGGAAGTGGTTGAAGAGGAAGCTCCTGTTGAAGAGGCTCCAAAAGAAGAGGTTCCTGTTGCGGCGGCTGTAACTAAACAGGTAACTAAATCTGTTTCCTTTGCAAACGAAACAATGGGTATAAAAATTAATTCAGAAAATCTTCTTCCAAAGTGGCTCAACTTTAGTTTTATTATCATTCCATTATTTATCCTCATAGGACTTATTAGTTCTTCTAACACACAAGAGTGCGGCGAGAGAGGCATGCTTAATGTTGATAGAAAATCTCAAGAGGCTGTAAATTGTGATGGCTCTCCTTATGAAGGTAGAGGTGTTGCTGCAACAAACACAATAAATTATATTGCACTCGGTCAAGAAGTTTATGCTGGTGCTGCTGCATGTGCTGGCTGTCACGGAGGTGGCGGTGGCGGTGGAGTTGGTCCAGCATTTACTGGTGGTGCGTTATATACTACTTTCCCAACATGTGCAGACCACACTAAATGGATTCAACTCGGATCTGCAGGTTGGCAGGCTGAAGTAGGACCAACTTATGGCGCTGAAGACACAGTCTCTATTGGAGGAATGCCAGGATTTCAAGGAAAATTAACTGAAGATGAATTATATGCTGTTGTTGTCTTTGAAAGAGTAGTTTTTGGTGGCGGAAACACTGAAGAAGTTCTTAGTGACTGTGGTCTTTTAGAAACAGAAGAGGATGAAGTCACCACAGAAGCCGTTAGCTCAACTCCTTAATGAAAAAATTCTCACTTTTATATATATTTGTTTTCTTTGATGGATTGTCTGTTGCCTCCAGTTCACTATTTGGATTTTTCTTTCCAAAACTTTTTTCTGATATTTTTGGAGCTAATTTTGGAGGAAATGACCTAGTTTGGCTGAAATTTGTACTGTTGCCTGGAGTTGCAATAAATGTTCTTCTTATGTTTTTTGCTTTAACTAAAAACAGAAGGGGAATTTTGCTCTCAAATTTTCTAAGAGTTTTTACAACTGTAAGTTACTTATTTATGTGGGGAGAGGCAACAATTATTAGATCCTTACTGAACCTTATAATTATTCACCACGTAATTGTTGTGACTGCAACTTTTGTTTTATATTTTAAAAAAGAAGATAACACAACCTCAGAGGAACTCAATTCAATTTAATTTGTTATAAAAAAACAGGTTTGTTTCTTTCCAAAACTTAATTAAAATTTTTTTATGCTACCTGTAATTTATTTTCACATAGCTCTTGTTGCTATTAGTGCACTTTTGTTTTACGTAATCCTTTAATAATGGTAAAACAAAAACGAGAGAAAAGAGTCGTAGGATGGAAAGAGCATGCGGCTTTACCTGATCTCAATGTTAAAAGTGTTATTGCAAAAATAGATACTGGAGCAACTTTAGCTTCAATTGATGCTGCTGATATAAAAATTGTTACAAGAGATAAAGTCAAATACGTAAAGTTCAAGGTAATGAAAAGAAATAATACGGTACGTAAAACTTCTGCTCCCCTGGAAGGATATAAACGAATAAAAAGTTCTAATGGTGATGTTGAGAGAAGACCCTATATAAAAACGACTCTATTAATGGATGGCATATCTAAAAAAATAGAACTTACTTTAACTGACAGAGGCCCAATGGATTACACAATGCTCATAGGAAAAAAAGCATTAGGTAGAAGATGGCTGGTTAATCCATCCATAAGTTTTCTCACAAAGCCTGAAAGAGATTAAATTTGAACCTTGGAATACTTTCGCAGGATATACGACTTTATTCAACAAGTAGGCTTTATGAATCAGCTAAAAACCGAGGTCATGATACAGAAGTAGTCAGTTATTTACGATGTTATATGAACATAGCTAAGGCTAAACCTCGAATCTTTTTTCAAGGTAGGCAAATGAATTTTGATGTGGTGATTCCAAGAATTGCTGCAACATGGACGTTTTATGGAGCTGCAGTTGTTAGACAGTTTGAATTAATGGGAGCTTTGTCTGCAAACTCCTCGGCCTCAATTAGTAGATCAAGAGATAAATTGAGAGCATTACAGTTAATAGGAAATAGTGGTGTTGAGATGCCTATTACAGGATATGTTCATCTTTCAAGAGACATTGAGTCAGTATTAAAATCTGTTGGTCAGCCCCCATACGTTATTAAGTTGCTTGAAGGAACTCAAGGAAGAGGAGTTGTGTTAACCGAAACTATGGAAGCTGCAATTAGTGCTATTGAGACTATGAAAAAAATTGATGCAAACATATTAATTCAGGAGTTTATAAGCGAATCTAGAGGAGAAGACATTAGGGCAATAGTTGTTGGGGATAAAGTTGTAGCTTCGATGAAACGCAAAGCCAAGCCTGGAGAGTTTCGTTCAAATGTTCATCTTGGAGGAACTGTTGAGAATTATGAATTAAACGAACAAGAAGAAGAAAGTGCTATTAAAGCTGCAAAAGTACTTGGTCTTTCTGTTGCTGGTGTTGATTTAATTCAATCAAATAGAGGTCCTTTGGTTTTAGAAGTGAATTCCTCGCCTGGATTAGAAGGAATTGAAAAAGCTAGTGGTGTTGATGTTGCTGATAAGATTATCGAATATTTAGAGCATGAGCATACCAACAGAGATAAATCTAAACCAATAGATATTTAAAAAAATAAATTTTTTAATACCCTAAGTCTTGAGAAAATCCCCTCTTCGACAACTTTGTTATTTTTAAGTAGTACTGGTACTCGAAGCAAAAACTCCTTATGATCTACCTGAACATCTACTTTTCTAATTTGATAAAAAGGTTTAAGAAATTTAATTTTGTTTTCTGCTTTTTTACACAACTCGCAATTGTCTGTTGTTACAAAAATTAATTCTGACATGTATTATGTACTCATGAGGCCGTGGACTTTAGTTTTTATAATTTTGCTCGTGTTAATTATTTTTATCTCTGGTTCTATTGCCATATCTAATTTGAGACTTTAATAATTACTTTCGAATTATCTTTACAATTTAACAATTTTTGAGCATTTCCATTGCTTAAAAACAACGATGCCATGCCCCAAGAATCAGTAACAATTCCTATTCCTCCAATTGTTTCATTTTTATATGTTTCGCACCATTTCGCACCAAGTTCTTGATTATCAATTTTTATAGGAATGACATCACCAATTTTAAAACCTTTATCAGTTAATTCTTGCGGAGATATGTTGGTCTGACAGTTACCGAACTCATCAATGTACAACACTTCACCTTTAATTTCGTCATCTGTAATATCTGTCAGGGGAATTAAATATTGTTTTAAATCTTCAAGGTCAAGTTCCGGTCCAAACTCTTCTAGTTTTAATTGTCCTGATGCATACCCTGCAGCAAAAGGTGCAAAAATATCTCTTGCATGAAACGTATTTCCCTCGTGAGGAATAATCCAATTTTCATTTTCTAAAGCGTAAGCTTTTTGAGCTCCTCCAACTGTTGCACAAGCTAGATTTAATAATCCGTTGTCTGGACCAATCATAACTCCCCAATCAGTTGTAATAGCTATTGCTTTTCTATCACTTCCTACTCCAGGGTCTACTACTGCAAGCAATACTCCCTGTGGAATATACTGAATTGCTCTCATTAAAAGAAGGCTTCCGTACTTAATATCTTGTGGTGGAATGCCGTGGGAAATATCATTAACTTTAAGCGAATCATCTATTCTGCTAATTACCCCTTTTACAACACCTACTGACCCATCATTTAGTCCAAAATCAGATGCAAAAGAAATAATTTTACTCATAGAAATGATTATAAGTTCACTTGAAACTATTAATAGTGTAATCTTATAAATGCGGGGGGAGAAAATTGAAAAAGTTTTTAGCATTTTTTGTAGTCATACTAGTTGGTATATATTTTGGAGTTGGTTGGTTTGCTTACGGACAAGCTGCATCAGTGCCTTGTGACGTTTGGTATGAAGAGGCTAATAATACACCTAGTAACTGGTCACTAGGTACAAAAGCTGATTGGGATCCTTCAGATTACTTTATAAGTAGTTACGAAGAGGTAACTATTCTAGCTGACGATGGTGAGATTGAATTAAATTCTTGGTGGGTTGAAAATGACTTGTCTCAACCAACAATAATCTTGCTTCATGGTGTAACTAGTAGTAAGTTCTCTCCAGATATACTTCTACCAATGGGTATGTTTAATAAAAGTGGTTTCAATATACTTGCGATAGACTTCAGAGATCACGGAGAAAGTACCTGTGAAGACGGATTTTATACTGCTGGTCAGGATGAAACTGACGATGTTGTTGCAGCAATTTCATGGTTAAAAGATAAAGGAGTTAAGTCATCAAATATAGGTTTGTATGGTAGCTCGCTTGGTGGGTTAGTAGCTTTGATGACTCCAGCAAAATCTGATGACTTTGGTTCTATTGCCGTTATAGATCCTCCAGTAGATTTCAAAACATTGGTAAGAGAAGAAATGGCTTATCAAGGTCTTCCAACCTTCTTGTGGGAACCTATTCATCATTATGCAGGAATATTTAAAGGTGTAAATATGTTAAAAGATATTCCAGAAGAAGCGCTTGCAAAAGGTAACAAACAACCTCTTCTCATATTTACTGGATTATTAAGCGATAGAGTGCAACCGCATCACTCTGATGATTTAGTAAATATAGCCATTCAAAACAATATTGAATACGACATACATAAATACACCGATATGAATCACACTCAAATTTTATATTTTTACACTGAGGAATATTCTGAACTATTAACTGATTTTTATCAAAGGACACTTAGTGGTTAAAAAGCTCGGGTATGTATTAATAATTTTTATTTTTGTTGCTTTAGGAGGTGCCGGTTGGTTTTTTTCTGGTGTTATATATGAGGGTGGATTAAATCCAGATTTCAATGACACTGAAAGTATCGGTACTGCTGAAGACAGGGTTCTAGTTTCAAACATAAATAGCAATTCAATTGTTTTAAATGTAGAAGAAGAAATGTGGGGTCCACTCTTAGAAAGGGGAATATACGGCATCATAGGACAAAATGGAGATGCTGTTGTTGGAGATATAATTTCAACTAATGGAACTTTAGTTGAAAGAAGTCTTATAAATCTAAATGGCACATTAGTTGAAGGGGATAAAATTAGAGGAACAAGCCTTGTAGTTCGAGAGGATACAGGTGAGTTTAAAATTCTTGGAACTTCTAGCTGGTCTGGTCAAGCTTCTGAAGGAGTTTATACTCCAAAGTCTGTCTCTGGTCTTGACTATGAAACCATTTACTATCAATCTGACCTAGGTGAATTTCCAGCTTACTTAACTAACAATGGTGATGTTGGAATTGTAATTTTTGTTCACGGTTTTAGAGGAGATTACTCAAGAGAAGTTTTCGCAAAAATGAGAGCTGGTGAGATTGTAGATATGGGGTATAGATCAATGATTATCTCATATAGGAATGATAAAGGCCTTCCGAAGGATCCTTCTGGTATTTTTCAATATGGCACGACAGAATGGAAAGATATTGATGGAGCAATCGATAAAGCTTTGGAGTTCACTGATAATGTAGTGCTTTGGGGCACAAGTGGTGGAGGTGGACCAATATCTTCATGGTTAGGAAATGTTGGAGATAAAACTAAAGTTAAAGGAATCATTTATGAAGCACCCGTGATTAATTTCTGGGAAAGCGTTGAGGTAAATGGCGCAGCAAGATATCCATGGGTTCCTCAACAGTTATTTGGTTATTTCAAAATTTTTACAGAAATTAGATATGGTATAGATTTTGAAGATATGAACTTTACTGACAATGTAATTAACTCAGACATTCCTGTGTTGCTGTTTCATGGTGATGATGATGAGTGGGTCCCTGTAGAAATGTCAGACTTAATTGCAGAAAATAGAGATACCAACTTTACATATATACGTTACGAAAATGTTGGTCATGTTACTTCTTGGAATGCAGATCCTGATAATTATGTTTACCAATTAGATGCTTTTTTGTCTGGTTTAGATTAAGCAAAAGTCTTATAAAGATTCTCTATTTCTGTGGCTGTATTAGCCCAACTATAAGCTTTTGATTTCTCGAGACAGGTCATCATAGTTTCGTCGAACTTGTCTTTGTTGTTCAATAACTCTTTTACAAAATTATTTACATTTCCATCAATCAGATTGTCCGAATAGTAGCCATTTTTGCTGTTCTCAACAATCTCTAACAAAGAACCACTATTAGTTGTTAGAACTGGCACACCCATTGCATTGGCTTCAGCTGCTACAAGACCAAAGGTTTCAAATTTAGATGTATGTATTAATAGTTTTGACTTGTTTAGTAAATCTCTTATTTCTGTCTGTGGAAGGTTGTCAAGAAACTCTATATGTGACTCAAGGTTTAAGTCTTGAACAGTTTGTTTAAGTTCTTCTAAATATTCACTACCAGATTTTCCACTTGGTCCTCCAATAAAATAACAGAGAAAATTATTTTCAACTTTTCTGAAATTATCCAAAAACTTTATTGTCTCAATTTGCCCTTTTTGTTCCTGAATTCTTCCTATCGATAAAAATATATTCTCTCTCTTTATTGTTGAGTCAGGTGTAAATATTTCTAAATCAACACCAGGTGTTATTTGTTTCATCTTGTTTGAGTCAGCATTATAATTTTTTAAAATCATATCTTCTTCGAATAAAGAAGATGTTGTAATAACATCTGAAGAGGTCATAATTATTTTTTCACAATCAACTCTTTCTTTGTTGTATCCATCAAGAAAAATGCCCAAACTATGAGAAGTGTAAACAAGTGGTTTGTTAAATTTATTTGCAATCTCTTTTCCAACTAAACCAGATAACCAATAGTGAGTATGTATTACATCAAAACTCTCTAGATCAACTGATTCGTATAATTTATCAATAAACTCCTGTAAATAGATTTCTTTATCATCAACTGAAAGATCTTTATCGAATAAATTTAATGACTTAAATTCAAGATTGCCCTTTACAAAGCTATCTGCCTTTTCAGCAGTTAGAACAGTTACGAAATTATTTTTGGATAATTGATCTGAAATTTTCTCAACATAAATATTTAAACCTCCGGAATCATACTTGCCAGCGCTCCCAAAAGGTGCTGTATGAAAGCTAATTTGTAATATTTTCATAAAATTAAATTCAAATCATACAGTTGAACTGATTTTCCACCTAAATCAAACTTGTATCTTTCTGTACCTTTTAGAAAATCAAAGAAAGACTTGCCATTATGTATTAAGCCTTGAATTATAAGGTCATTTAAGACAATTCCAGGATTTAGTGAATTAAATTCATTATCTCTACTTGAGTTATAAAGATAGCAGCCATTGTTGTTTTCATAACAGAACGCAGTTGAGACCACTCCTTTGTCAGTGTTTAAATAATAAATTTTCCAACCATCTAGATTTAGAAGATCTTCAAAATAAGCTTCAACGTTTTCTGTCATAAATTTTCCTTTTTCACCTTTAGAATTTTTATGTTGTGAAACAAAAATTTTAAATATTTCATTTTCGTGAGACTCTAGAAGTTCAAATGAATCTACTTGATCTGAAAATTTTCTTTTTTTCCTATTAAGCTCATGACGATTCTTTTTTGTTAAATTTTGAAGGTAGTCATCGTATTGTTCTGGTAATAATAAATTTACAGAAATATCTGATTTTTTTACCCTAATTGATTTATAAAAATCCGATTGTAATATTTTTTGAATTTGGAAATAATGTAATGAGTCAAAATTAACATTTGAAATAGAATTATTTTCTAAAATATTCTTACTTATTTCACTAGTAGGTCTGTAATCAACAAAATCTCTATTACCAATATTTACAATAGTTTTATCAGAAACTGCAAAACTTTCAAAGAAAGTATCTTGATCGTCATTAAAT
>LUMB01000323.1_pt1 | contig 10813 bp, 8 predicted proteins | sample 730021 | NCBI WGS metagenome assembly LUMB01 (sample SAMN03860274, study PRJNA289734) | marine metagenome | biome: seawater column; feature: ocean; material: water; isolation source: Red Sea water column Station 91 - depth 25m | place: Saudi Arabia: Red Sea | collected 2011-10-15 | depth 25 m
AGATGTAATCAAGATTGGTTGAAGCCACACTGTAACAGAGAACAATGTATGTTGAGGAAACATGGTGTGGGAGGTGCAGGTGGTAATCTTGATATAGCTTTTCTAAATGCAGACTCCACTTTATTTTGATTATCTTCATTCGTCATGTCTATGAAATCTATTACAACTAGACCACCGACATCTCTAAGTCTTAATTGCCTAGCAACTTCTGTTGCTGCTTCTATATTTGTTCTAAAAGCTGTTTCTTCAATGTCTTTACCTTTTGTAGATCTTGCAGAATTAACGTCAATTGTTGTCATGGCCTCAGTGGGATCAATAACAATGGACCCGCCTGAGTTTAATGATATTTCTCTTTGAAAAGCTAGCTCTATTTGAGATTCAATCTGATATCTATTAAATAGAGGTATCTCCTCATCATAAAACTTAACTTTTTCAGAATGATCTGGAATTACAGCCTCAATAAATTCTTTAGCTTCATTTTTGAATGAGCAAGAAAAAAAATTATTGGATGAAATATTATTAGTAATGAAAATGATAACAATGGATGATTTTTGGAAAGACCAGATAAATCCTCAATGCTTTCATAATACTCATTGTTTCTTCGCAGCATGAACATGCAGCTAAAGAAAGCTAAATTCATAACTAGGTAAATTGCAATATAGCTTATAGATCCTTGTATTCCCTGATTTGTTCCAGCAGCTAAACCAGTTAAAGCGTATCCCATATGCCCTATTGAGCTGTAAGCTATCAGCCGTTTTAGATTTTTTTGCCCTATTGCAGCTACAGCTCCAAAAATCATAGATGCAATAGATAAAAATATAATAATCATTTGCCATTGGTCGTTCATTTCAGCAAATGGAACATACAAAAATCTTATAAAAACCGATAAAGCTGCAATTTTTGGCAGTACAGCAAAAAATGTTGTTACTGAAGTTGGGGATCCTTGATAAACATCTGGAGCCCACATGTGAAATGGAACTGCAGAGATTTTAAATGCTAATCCAACTAATATAAAAACAATACCAAAAGTAATTCCATATTGACCTGAGCTTGAATTATCTAAAATGATATTAAAATTTGTAGATCCTGAGAAACCATATATTAATGAACAACCATAGAGTAACAAACCTGATGACAGAGCGCTAAGTACAAAATATTTAAGACCAGACTCTGTAGATAGAAGATTTTCTCTATTAAAAGATGCAAGTACATATAGTGCTAAAGATTGTAATTCAAGACCCATATAAAATACAATTAAATCGTTTGAACTGATCATTACCATCATTCCTAAAATAGAACTTAATATTAAAATTGGATATTCCATTTTGTTAATATTATTAATTTCAATATATTTTGAGGAAGTAAGCATCACAAAAATCCCAGACCCAATGGTCAATAATTTCATGAATGTTGCCAAACTATCAACTTTGTAACTATTATTAAAAATTGATAAATCTGAAACTTGGTAAAGATTTAATAATAAAGCAAACAGTATAATCAAACTAAGAGTTGTTAAATTATATATTAATTTTGAGCTATTATTTTTAAAAACCCCAAATAGAAGCAAGAACATTATTGTTAGTGATAAAAATATTTCAGGTAAGATTATTTCTAAATTTTCCATTATTTCTTTGCAATACTTTGTGTTAAATTTGTATTATAGTTATCTATTAAACTAGTTACAGATGTTTCAATTGAATTTATTAATGGCTCTGGATAAAATCCAAAAAATATAATTGGTATTGCTAATAAAAGAAGAATTAATAACTCAAATTTTTTTAGATCTTTCATACTTTTAATTTCTTCATGAATTATTTCACCAAAAACAACTCTTTTGTACATCCAAAGTATGTAAGCTGCTCCCAAAATAACACCTAAACTTGCAATAGTTGCAACTAGAAAACTTTTTTTGAATGTGCCCATTAGAATTAGAAATTCACCAATAAATCCACTTGTCCCTGGAAGTCCTAGAGAACCTAGGGCAAATATCATAAATACGATACCATATTTTGGCATCACAGTTACTAACCCACCATATTTTTTTATCAATCTTGTATGATTTCTATCGTAAACAACACCAACGCTTAAGAATAGAGCTGCCGATACCAATCCATGACTGATCATTTGAAATATACTGCCCTCAATGCCTTGTTGAGTCATGGTAAAAATTCCAAGTGTTACAAAACCCATATGCGCAACTGAAGAATAAGCAATCAACTTTTTCATATCTTCCTGCATTAGAGCAACTAAAGATGTGTAAATAATTGCAATCAAACTTAATGCGAAGACAAGTGGCACAAAATATTCAGAGGCTATTGGAAATAATCCAACAGAAAATCTTATAAATCCATACCCAGCCATTTTTAGTAATATTGCTGCAAGCAAAACAGATCCAGCAGTTGGTGCCTCAACGTGAGCATCTGGTAACCAAGTGTGCACCGGCCACATAGGTGTTTTTACTGCAAATGAACTAAAGAAAGCCAGCCATAAAAGTTTTTGATATTGTTCTCCAATTCCAATTTCATACAACTTTTCAACATCAGTTGTTCCAGATATCCAATAAATAGATATTATTGCAATCAACATTAAAACTGAACCTAGCAAGGTATATAAAAAGAATTTGAAGGCTGAATAAACTCTTCTTTCACCACCCCAGATACCGATAATTAGGAACATAGGTATTAAGCCACCTTCAAAAAATAAATAGAAAATTATTAAATCGAGGGAGCAGAAAACTCCAATCATTAGAGTTTCCATTATAAGTATTGCTATTAAAAAATCTTTTAAACGGTGTTTAATTGTTGAAATTACAGAAATTATACAAATTGGTGTTATAAAAGTTGTAAGTAAAATAAATAAAATTGAAATTCCATCAACTCCTACTTTATAGTTAATAAAACCAGATAACCATTCTCTATTTTCTACAAATTGAAAATTAATAGAAGATTTATCAAAAATTAACCAAAGATATATTGAGAGAATAAAGTTAGCTAATGATATGAATAATGCAACATATTTACTGCTTTGATATTTACTATTTGATGATTTCGTAAATAAAATAAATAGAGCACCAATTGTTGGTAATATTATTAAAGATGAAATGATTGGAAAGTCCATTATACTAGAATTAATAAAGTTAGTAAAACTGAGAAACCAAGAAGCATTATAAATGCATATTGGTAGATATATCCACTTTGAAATTTAACAGCTCTAGCTGAAAAATTTTTTATCACTTTAGATATTCCATCAGGTCCAAATCTATCAATAACTGACCCATCAATTTGTTTCCATAAAAACTTTCCAATTCTTTTTGACGGATTTACAAAAATAAAGTCATAAAGTTCATCGAAATACCATTTCTTTTGTAAAAAAATATAAAGTGGTTTATTTATTTTAACAATTTCATCTACGACAGACAAATTTCTTACAAATAGATAAAATGATAATGGTATTGATATGACAACTAAAGATGGTGTTAAAAATAAAAACCAATTAGGTGGATGATCTGTACTTAATGGTTCAAGAAATTTAATTGAACTATTCCAAAATGCATAAGATAATTCTTTTCCAATAAATAGATCTTTAAATAGCATACCAGCAAAAATTGCACCAATTGCAAGAACAATAAGTGGTATAAGCATTGTTGGTGGTGACTCATGCATACTATCAATATTTATTTCTGAATTATTATAAGTGCCATGAAAAGTTTTAAAAATTAGTCTCCATGAATATATTGATGTTAAAAAAGCTGTGAAAATTCCAATATAGGCTGCATACATTCCAACATTGTTTCCACTTAAATATGCAAACTCAATAATTGCATCTTTTGAGTAAAATCCTGATAACAAAGGAAATCCAGTGAGCGCTAGGGTTCCAATTATCATTAAACTATATGTGTAAGGTAGTTTTTTCCAGACACCTCCCATTAAATTAATATTTTGCTCATCTTTAAACGAATGAATTACAGAACCAGAGCCTAAAAATAAAAGTGCTTTAAAAAAAGCATGTGTAAATAAATGAAACATCGCAACATTATATGCACCAACACCTGCCGCAAAAAACATATAACCTAATTGACTGCAAGTTGAATATGCAATAATTTTTTTAATATCTGTTTGAACTAAAGCAACACTCGCAGCAAAAATTGCTGTTACCATTCCAATAATTGTTACAACAGATAAAGCTAATTCAGAGTATTCATAAATTGGTGAACAGCTTACAACCAAAAATACTCCAGCTGTTACCATCGTCGCGGCATGAATACTCCAGCTGTTACCATCGTCGCGGCATGAATAAGTGCTGATACGGGTGTAGGACCTTCCATTGCATCTGGTAGCCATGTATGAAGTAAAAATTGTGCAGATTTACCCATTGCACCAACGAATAAAAGTAAACAAATTAAGTCTACAGAATTGATATTAAAACCAAGAAAATTTAATTTATTATCTAATATATTTGGGATTTGTTGAAAAACTTCATCGTAGTTTACTGTCCCAAATAAATAAAAAATTAAAAAAATACCTAAAGCAAATCCAAAATCCCCAACTCGGTTTACGATAAATGCCTTAATCGCCGCTTTATTTGCACTTTCTTTTTTAAACCAGAAGCCGATTAAAAAGTATGAACATAATCCAACACCTTCCCAGCCAAAAAACAATTGTATAAAATTATCAGATGTAACAAGAGTTAACATTGCAAATGTGAATAATGATAAATAAGACATGAAACGTGACTTATGTGGATCATGAGACATGTAGCCAATTGAATATATATGGACTATAGCCGAGACCAATGTAACAACGACAAGCATAACTGCAGAAAGTGGATCAATATTTACTGACCAATTTACATTAAGACTTCCTGAATTTATCCATGTAGCAATAATTAAGTTTTCTGAGTATCCAGTGGCTATAACATTATACAAAACGATGATTGATAAAAAAGCTGATATGGAAACAAACAAACTTGTAACTAATTGGGATGCTTTATCTCCAATTAATTTTCCGAAAAATCCAGATATTATTGATGCGGCGAGTGGTAAAAATAAAATATAATATCCCATTTCATCCTTTTAAACTGTCAATCTCTTCAACTCTAATTGTTCCAGAATTCCTATAATAAATAACTATAATTGCTAATCCTATGGCAGCCTCAGCTGCAGCTACTGTTAATATAAATAGTGTAAAAACTTGACCACTGAGATCATTAATAAAAATAGAAAAGGAGACCAAGTTTATATTTACAGATAACAAAATTAACTCAATACTCATAAGAATAACAATAACGTTTTTTCTATTTAAAAAAATACCAACCACCCCAATAGTAAATATAATGGCAGCAAGAGTTAAATAATGACCAAGACCAATACCATCTATTTTAACTCCCTTTTTTGTTTCTACATCTATCAATTCAACACCTTCGTTTCTTTCTCTGGAAATTTGTCTTAAATAGCTTTGAGTTTTTACACCAGATCTTTTTCTAAAAGTGAGGACAATTGCTCCAATCATAGCAACTAAAAGAACCATTCCTGATAATTGAAATAAGTGCACGTAATCAGTGTAAATAACATTACCTAATGACTGGGTATTTGTTAAATTTAAATTCAGATTAATATTAATAGAATCTTGAAGTTCAGCTTTGTACTTCCATCCACCAACGACAATCAATAATTCTGAAAAAATAACTAAACTTACTAAGAGACCTATGGGTATATGAGAGCTACTATCGCTTGCTACAAACCACTCATTTTTCTGCTGAGCAACATTCAACATCATTACTACAAAAAGAAATAACACCGCAACAGCTCCCACATAAACAATTAACATTATCATTCCCAAAAATTCTGCTCCTATCATAATAAAAAGACATGATATGCTTATGAAATCTAAAATTAAAAAAAAAACTGAGTGAACAGTATTTCTTGAGGCTGTTACCATTATTGCAGAGACAATTGCAATAAATGAAAAAATATAAAAAACAACTGCGTGTGCTATCATTTAGTTATCGATGAGAACTGTCAGCATTAATATTTGCTGCCAAAATACTTTCCCATCTATCTCCATTTTCTAATAACTTTTCTTTGTTATAATAAAGTTCTTCTCTTGTTTCTGTGGCAAATTCAAAATTTGGTCCTTGCACTATAGCGTCTACAGGGCAAGATTGTTCACACAATCCACAATATATACATTTAAGCATATCAATATCATATCTGGTCGTTTTACGACTACCATCTGATCTTTCCTGCGATTCAATAGTAATTGCTTGTGCTGGGCAAACTGCTTCACATAATTTACACGCTATACATCTTTCTTCTCCGTTCGGATACCTTCTTAAAGCATGCTCACCTCTGGCTCGTGGGCTAACAGAACCTTTTTCAAATGGATAATTTATTGTTTTTTTTTGTCTAAAAGATTCTTTTATTGCTATTAATAATCCAGTTACAAAATCAATCATAAATATTGTTTTAATAAATCTTTTTATTTTCATTTTAATTTCCTGGTAATAGATCAAAATACATTAAATATCCCGCTGTTAATACCACCCAAGTTAAAGATAAAGGCAAGAAAACTTTCCAACCAAGTCTCATTAATTGATCATATCTATATCTCGGAACAATTGCTTTTACTAAAGCGAACAAGATAAATAATAACAAAATTTTAAGTATTAACCACATTGGTGATGGGATAACATTAAATGGAAATATATTTATAGGTGACAACCATCCACCTAAGAATAAGATAGATCCTAATGCACACATTAATAGAATATTAGCATATTCACCTAACCAGAACATTGCATACATCATTCCAGAATATTCAGTTTGATACCCTGCAACAAGTTCTGCTTCGGCTTCCGGTAAATCAAAAGGTGGTCTATTTGTTTCAGCTAATGCTGAGATAAAAAATATAACAAACATTGGAAATAGTGGAATTATATACCAAACATTTTCCTGTGCTTTTACAATGTCAGATAAATTTAACGATCCTACACACAATAGTACATTGATAATTATTATTCCGATTGATACTTCATAAGAAACCATTTGAGCAGCAGATCTTATTGCTCCTAGAAATGGATACTTTGAATTAGATGCCCATCCTCCCATTATAATTCCATAAACTCCTAAGGACGATACGGCAAATAAATATAGTATTCCTACATTAATATCCGCAAGAACAAAATCTTCACTAAAAGGTATTACAGCCCATGATATTAAGGCAAGTGTCATTGTTATAATTGGGGCTAAAATAAAAATAACTTTGTTTGAGCTAGCAGGAATTATAATTTCTTTGAAAATATATTTTAAAGCATCAGCTAAAGATTGTAGTAAACCAAATGGTCCAACAACATTTGGGCCTCTTCTTTTTTGCACAAACGCCCAAACTCGTCTATCTAGCCAAACTATCATTGCAACAGAAACTAAAACAGGCACAAGTAGCATTAAAATTTTAAGAACTTCTGAAAAAAGAATTGAAGCGTACTCTGGCATTATCCCTCAGTCCCTGTTTTTTTAAAATTTGTTCTTAAACTTTTACACTCACCCATTGTTTTTGATGCCCGAGCAATAACATTAGAATGGTAATAATCAATATTATCTATAAGAATTTTTTCATCCAAAAATTCATAATTTGGAGTTTGAAATTTTTTATTTGAAGGGTTTATTTTTAAAAAGTTTAACATTGCATTATCTAGATCCTCTTTTTTCTCATAAAGTTTTTTTCTTTTGATAGATGATGCTAATTCATTAACTATTATCCAATCTTCTTTTGCATCTCCTGGGGGATAAGAAGATTTATATGATTTCTGTATTTTTCCCTCTAAATTAGCAAAGTATCCATCTTGTTCTGTAAAAGCTGCAGCTGGTAATATTATATCTGCTAAAGAAGCACCTTTATCTCCATGACTTCCTATATAAATAATAAATTCATTTTTCTTTTGAAATTTTAAATTGTCTTGACCAAATAAAAAAAGCACTTCTATTTCATTGTTATGAATTTTTTTAAGTGTTTGATTAGATCCATCGTTAGAGCTTAGAACATTTAAATAATATGACCCAACTGTAGAGGCATTATTTGATAGGATATTTAATGAATTCCATTCTTCATTAATTTTATCTTTACTTTTAAGATATTTTTTTAACTCTTCAAATATATAAATAGATGAATTCAGTTTTAATGCTGATTGACCAATTATAAAAATAGGCTTTTTTGAATTATAAATCTCTTCAGAAATTTTGTGAGTATGATTTACTATATCTTTAATTGTTTTTGTTGAGTTTTCTAAAATTTTATAAGGATAGGTTAAATCACCAACATCTCCTAAAGAATAAATTTGTGTTTTATTTTTAATATAATTCTTTCTGATCCTAGAATTAAGTATTGTTGCTTCAAATCTTGGATTTGCACCCACTAAAATAATTAAATCAGAATCTTCGATTCCTTCAATTTTAGAGTTAAATATAAAGTTTTCTCTTTCTGATGTATTTACATAAAAATTATCGGATCTTGAATCTAGATTTTCTGACCTTATTGTTTTTTCAAAGAAATCTTTTAATGCAAACATTGTTTCCATATTTGTCATATCGCCTGTCAAAGCTGCGATTTTATCAGATTGAGTTTCAGAAATTTTTTCAAAAATTTTTGTATAAGCCTCTTTCCATGAAATTTTTTCAAATTTTTTATTTCTCTTTATATAAGGTGTATCTAACCGTTGATTTTTTAGACCATCACATGCATATCTAGTTTTGTCAGAAATCCATTCTTCATTTATTTCTTCATTTATTCTAGGTAATACCCTTTTTACTTCCCAACCATAAGTATCAACTCTTATATTTGAGCCAACAGCGTCCATAACATCTATAGTTTCAGTTTTTTTTAGTTCCCATGGCCTTGCTTCAAAAACATAAGGTTTTGATGTAAGTGCTCCAACAGGACATAGATCAATTACATTAGCTGATAACTCTGACTCCATAGCTTTTTCTAAGTAAGTGGTGATTTGCATATCTTCACCTCTTCCTATTGCGCCTAGCTCAGGAACACCTGCAACTTCAGTTGCAAATCTTACACATCGAGTACAATGTATACATCTTGTCATCTGGGTTTTTATCAAAGGACCCATATATTTTTCAGGAACGTACCTTTTGTTTTCTTTAAATCTACTTTTATCAATTCCATAGAACATAGACTGGTCTTGCAAGTCACATTCGCCACCTTGATCGCAAACAGGACAATCTAAAGGGTGATTTGCTAATAAAAATTCCATAACACCTTTTCTTGATTTCTCAACTTTTTCAGTATTTGTTCTTATTACCATTCCATCAGCTGCAGGCATTGCACATGAAGCTACGGGTTTTGGAGATTTTTCCATTTCTACTAGACACATTCTACAGTTTCCAGCAATTGACAATTTTTCGTGATAACAAAATCTAGGAATTTCTACTCCAGCCTGTTCACAAGCTTGAAGAACTGTCAAACCTTCTTCAACTTCAATATCAATTTCATTAACTTTTAATTTAAGCATTTTCTTTTTCCAAAAGATGTTGATCTACTAGATAAGGAACTTCTTTTTTTCTTTGAATTAATGGATCGTATTTATTTCTCTCTAAAATTTCATCTTTAAAATTTCTAATTAAACCTTGCACAGGCCATGATGAACCTTCACCAAATGCACAAATTGTATGTCCCTCAATTTGTTTTGTGACATCCATTAACATATCAACCTCGTCTCTAGTTGCCTCGCCTTTTGCCATTCTTTCTAACATTCTCCACATCCAGCCAGATCCTTCTCTACATGGAGTACATTGTCCACAGCTTTCGTGTTTATAAAATCTGGCAATCCTTGCCATACATTTAATTATGTCTTGATCTTTATTAATAACAACAATACCAGCAGTTCCAAGCCCAGTTTTATTTTCGACACAAGCGTCAAAATCCATTTTTATAGTATCACAAACTTCTCTTGGTAATAAAGGCATTGAGGATCCACCAGGTATAACAGCTTTTAAATTATCCCAGCCTCCGACAACTCCCCCCGCATGTTTCTCAATTAAATCTTTTAAAGGTACACCCATTTCTTCCTCAACATTGCATGGATTGTTAACATTGCCTGAAATACAAAAAATTTTTGTTCCTGTGTTTTTTTCTCTACCTAAAGAAGAGAACCATTTACCTCCTCTTCTTAATATTGTTGGAACTACTGCAATTGTTTCAACATTATTAATAATTGTTGGACAGCCATACAAACCTATCAATGCTGGAAAAGGTGGTTTTAGTCTTGGTTGACCTTTGTTTCCTTCTAAACTTTCTAAAAGCGCAGTTTCCTCTCCACATATATATGCGCCAGCTCCATAGTGAATGAATATATCAAAATCCCATCCAGTTGATGATGCATTTTTCCCAATTAATCCATTGCTATACGCTTCATCAATAGCTTTTTGAAGTTTTTGACCTTCATTAAAATATTCACCTCTTATATAAATGTAGCAGGTATGGGCGTTGACTGCGTATGAAGCTATTAGACATCCCTCTATTAATTTATGGGGTTCAAATCTTAAAATATCTCTATCTTTACAGGTTCCTGGTTCAGACTCGTCAGCATTAATAACCAAATAATGAGGTTTCGAACCAACTTCTTTGGGGGCAAATGACCACTTCAAACCTGTTGGAAAACCTGCTCCACCACGACCACGCAATTGTGAGGCTTTAATTTCTTCAATTATCCAACTTCGACCTTTATTAAAAATTTCCTTAGTTTCTAGCCAGTCTCCACGTTTTTTAGCAGAGTCCAATTCTGCTCCAAAGTCGTTGTATAAATT
>LUMB01000498.1_pt1 | contig 10796 bp, 9 predicted proteins | sample 730021 | NCBI WGS metagenome assembly LUMB01 (sample SAMN03860274, study PRJNA289734) | marine metagenome | biome: seawater column; feature: ocean; material: water; isolation source: Red Sea water column Station 91 - depth 25m | place: Saudi Arabia: Red Sea | collected 2011-10-15 | depth 25 m
TTCCGTCCCCGCTTTCCGAAGACTAGAGAATGTTGATTGTCTATGTCAATAGGCCACCTTGGTCTTGGGGACAAGTCCATTTTATCAACTTGTCCTCCTAAATACATTTGTGTTCCCGCATACGCGATCATTAAGCCGTTGTCTGTACACAGATCTAGTGGCGGTGCAGAGAATCGGACACCGAGACTATCACATAGCTCCCTCAGTGAATTTCTTATTTCCTTATTTGCTGCAACACCACCACCAGAACCACTACCTATTACTGCAACTTCAATACTTTCTGGTATTTCATTGTCTTTTTTCTCTATTTTTCCATTTTTGTATATCGGATAATCAAAATGCTTGTAAACGGATCCTTCACCGTTTAGAGATCTAGCAGTGCTTAAACCAAATAATGCAGTAATTCCTGAACCAAGCTTCCTAAATAAAGAAATATTAGAACTTTGTAAATTATTAATGTATTGTGGAATATTTTTATCTTTAACAAATAATTTTCTAATTCCTAAAGAGAATATTAAAAAGAACCCTTTTAACTGATTAATTTCAGATTTGTCAGGATAATTTTTAATTATAAAATTGAAGTATTCTTCAGAGTTTTTTGCTTCATTTTGATCAAAATTTGGGTACAAATTAGAAAATATAGAATTAAATGATTTCGAAATTCTTTTCTCCATATATATATTCTACCATAATTAGTTTTGGGAGTTTTGGGAGTCATAAAGCCTTATTGTCACGACTGATGCGCATAAAAATGAGATGCACTAAAGCAACAAAAAAAATAACTATAATTTAACTATGGCTGATGTTGATAACACTTTTACGTCTAGTAAATTAAATAATATTTCTCAATGTCATAGTTCTTTTGGAAAAAATAATCAGTTAGCTAAGCCTAAATTAGATCGTTGGAAAGATTTAAATAATGCAATTATTGATTGGATGAATAACGATGCTATTGAAGAGACCTCTATAAAAATAGCTGAGCAAAATAATTTTCAATTTTACGACAAAATTCAAAAAGCAATATTATCTGATTTATTTACAAGATTTAGAACAATATATCCAAAAAGAGATGTTGAGTTCAATCATGATTTTCCGATTAAAGAAATAAATAAAGAAATTAATGGTGAAGAGTATGCTTTAACAACATACTTCACATATGAGTTCATTGACCAGGGATCTTCTGAATTTATAAAATTAAAAACTGCTTTTGATCCCGAGCCTGAGTTAATTGATAAAGCTATAATTTCAAAATTAAAAGCAGAGAATGAAGATTTCTATACTGCCTCGATTGAGCGGGAAGACTTAGAAGAAATTGAATTAGTTGATAATCCAGATGAAATTATTGATCAACATTTTGCCATATTAGAAAACTTTTTAAACAATAGACAAGCTCGCAATCCAGGAGAGTTGTGCAGTAGGGGGTGTGACATGGCATCACGTTGTGGTCAATTTCCTTTAATTAATATAGATAAGCTTACTAATCGAATAAGAGAGGTAAAAATATCAAAGACAAATACTATTAAGTTACAAAACTGTGAAAGAAGAGCTGCCTGGAATGTTCAGTACGGAATACCAAGAGAAGACTACATTGAATATGAGTCTGAATCATCAGGAACCAAGTTTCATAATTACTCACAGGAAATGCTCGTTAATAATAACAGCTTTACAAACGACGATGACATTGAGCGATTTAATAAAATAACTGAAAATGAAGAGTCGATAACACGTGAGAAACTTTTTAGCAAATATAAGGAACTGATTGAAAAGTTAAAGCCATATAGCAATTTATCAATAACAAAGTCTGAATTTAATTTAGGGTTCACAATTGTTGCTGACGGTAAAGGTTTAAAAAATGGAGAAGTAGTTGATAAAAAAGTTGCAAGTGTGTTTATGGGACGTGCAGATTTAGTAGGACGAGTTGATGGCACTCCAATAATCATTGAACTTAAAACTAGGCCTGAATTATCAGAAGATTTTCTAGAAGCACAACTTTATGCTCTTGGTGCGTCAAAACTACTCAATGTTAAAGAAATTACAATATTGCATATTTATTTGCCGGATGAAGACTCAAGTATAAAAGAGAGAAAATTTTCCGAGAGTGAATTAGCAGAGGCTGAGAAAAAATATGAATCTTTAGCAATCAAATCTGCTTCATGGATTCCCTTTGATGCTTTAAGTCCTGCTTATAACATAGGAGACTGGTGTGAATTTTGTGAGTTTAAAAATACCTGTTTAGAAAATAGATAAGTGTATGTTTAGATGTAAACAAATATATACTTATTAAGATGGATCTTTCAAAAACACATATCGAGCTAGTAGAAAAAGTGTATTCAACACTTGAAGATAATATAGCAAAACTAAGAGCAAGAAAATCCGACTCATTGACTTTGGCAGAGAAAATTCTTTATGGTCATGCTAGAAACGTCAATGAAGTATCTATGAATAGAGGAGAAGACTTTGGTGATTTCTTGCCTGACAGAGTTGCAATGCAAGATGCTACAGCGCAAATGGCTTTACTGCAATTTATGCAGGCTGAACTTCCAAATACTGCAGTTCCCACAACAGTACACTGTGATCACTTAATTCAAGCTTATGAAGGTGCAAATAGCGACTTAAAGGTAGCAAACAAGAATCATAAGGAAGTATTTGATTTTTTAAGAACTGCTTCTCAAAAATATAATATTGGTTTTTGGGGGCCTGGAGCTGGAATCATCCATCAAGTAGTTCTTGAACAATATGCTTTTCCAGGCGGAATGATGATCGGAACAGATAGTCATACTCCAAATGCTGGGGGTATGGGTATGATTGCAATTGGTGTTGGTGGTGCAGATGCTGTAGATGTAATGGCTGGTATGCCTTTTAATACAAAAATACCAAAACTAATCGGAATAAAATTGACGGGTTCTTTAAGTGGATGGACTTCTCCAAAAGACATTATCTTAAAAGTCGCTGAGATACTTACTGTAAAGGGAGGTACAAATGCAATTGTCGAATATTTTGGAGAAGGTACCGAATCAATATCTACAACTGGAAAAGCTACGATAACCAACATGGGTGCTGAAATTGGTGCAACCTGTTCAATATTTCCATTTGATTCCAAAGGTGAAGAATATTTAATTGCCACGGGAAGGTCTGATATTGCAAAACTAGCAAAAAATAATATGCATTTGTTAACAGCTGACCAGGACGTCATTGAAGATCCAAAATCATATTTTGATCAAGTTATTGAGATAAACTTAGATTCACTTGTTCCACATATAGTAGGTCCACATACTCCAGATTTAGCTCGTCCGATTACAGAGTTAAAAGATGATGCTGAAAAAAATAATTATCCTGTAGAAATTTCCAATGCTTTAATAGGATCTTGTACTAATTCATCTTATGAAGATATAGGTCGTGCAGCATTTATAGCGAGAGAAGCTGCAAAAAAAGGTTTAAAGTCAAAAGTGCCTTTAATGGTTACTCCAGGTTCAGAAGTTACAAGGGCAACTATTGAAAGAGATGGATACCTTAAAGATTTGGAATCTATTGGAGCTACGGTGTTGGCAAATGCTTGTGGGCCTTGTATTGGTCAGTGGAAAAGAGATGATATAGGTGAAGGTGAAATTAATACAATTGTTTCCTCGTATAACAGAAATTTTCCCGCTAGAAATGATGGAAATAAAGAAACACTTTCATTTATTGGCTCACCAGAGTCTGTAATTGGATTAGCTCTTGGCGGTTCATTAGATTTTGATTTTTTAAATGATTCTTTAATGAATGATTCAGGAGAAGAAGTAAAACTAACACCTCCTGTTGCAGAAGAGTTGCCTTCAGAGGGATTTGCAAATACATTAGAAGGATTTATTCAGCCTGCAAACGGAAATGAAGTAGAGGTGAAAATTGATCCAAAATCTGAAAGACTCCAGGTTTTAACACCATTTGATTCATTTGCTCCAAACAATTATTTAGATATGACTGTAATAATGAAAGCTGTTGGCAAATGTACTACAGATCATATTTCACCTGCTGGGAAATGGTTAAGGTTTAGGGGGCACCTAGAAAACATCTCACAAAATTTGTTTATTGGTGTAAATAACGCTTTTACCGAAGAGTCCGGAACAGGCATTAATACTTTAAACGATGAAGTGATGACACTTCCAGATCTTGCTAAAGCTTATCATGAGAACTCAGTGAACTGGATTGCTATTGGTGATGAAAACTATGGCGAAGGATCTTCCAGAGAACACGCTGCAATGGAACCAAGGTTTAGAGGGTGTAGAGTGGTTTTGGTTAAAAGCTTTGCAAGAATACATGAAGCAAATTTAAAAAAACAAGGTATCTTGCCTTTAACTTTCTCTGACAAAAATGACTACGAGAAAATTGAACAAAACGACAAAATTACAATAACTAACCTTGATGAAATAAGTCCAGGCAGCACTGTTATAGTAACTCTGCAAAAAGAAGATGGTTCCTCAGTTGACATTACTGCTAATCATTCTCTATCGGATGAGCAAATAAAATGGTTTGAAAGTGGTTCAGCTTTAAATCACATAAAAGAAAATTAATGGATAACTTATCTGAAAAAATAAAACAATTAAGAAACGAATATAGCGATTCAGATTTTTCAATCGAACATTTAGACAAAAATCCAGTAAAGCAATTTACAAAATGGCTAGATGATGCAATTGAAACAAAAATTTACGAACCAAATGCTATGGTTCTGGCTACATCTGTTGATGATCAACCAAGATCTCGTTATGTACTCTTTAAAAATATTGTTGAGGATAAATTAATTTTTCATACTCATTACGAGAGTCCTAAAGCACTTGAAATGCTTGCAAATCCAAATATTTCAGGAATATTCTATTGGGCAGAAATTCACAGACAAGTGAGATTTCAAGGTATTGCAAAAAAAGCTGATAAAACAATATCTGATGAATATTTTTCAACTAGACCTAGGGGAGGTCAGCTAAGTGCATGGGCTTCAGATCAAAGCTCAATTATCCAAAATAGAGAAGAAGTAACTAATAAAATAGCTGAGTTAGACAAAAAATTTGAAAACCAAGAAGTACCAAGACCAGATTTTTGGGGAGGTTTTGAGATTGAAGTAAATTATTGGGAGTTCTGGCAAGGAAGAAGAAATAGAACTCATGATAGGTTTTGTTATACTCAAAACACCCAAGGTTGGAAATAATGAGAGAAATCAAAGTTACCAAAAATTTCATTAATTCAGCAGAAAATTCTGTGTTGTACGAGTCTGGAAACACGAAAGTATTGGTTACCGTCTCAGTTACAGACCGAGTTCCTGATTGGTTATCAAATTCTGAAAAAGGCTGGGTTACAGCTGAATACAATATGCTTCCAGGTTCATCTGGCAATAGAATTTCTAGAAAATCATTCGAAAGTGGAAGGTCAAAAGAAATTTCAAGATTAATCGGCCGTTCTCTCAGAGCTGTTTGTAATTTAGGAATAATTAATGGTTATTCTTTTACTGTAGATTGTGATGTTCTAGAAGCAGATGGTGGAACTAGAACAGCATCAATTAACGGTGCTTGGATAGCTTTAAATGATACTTTTACAAAGATGGTAAATGAAAACAAGTTAGTACAAAACCCATTAACAAGCAAAGTTGGTGCAATTTCTGTTGGTATTGTAGATGGAGAGCTAGTAGCTGACTTAGATTATGCTAAGGATTCAAATGCTGAGGTTGACCTAAACCTTGTTTTAGATGAAAAATTTGAAATCTTGGAGATTCAAGGCACAGCTGAAGGTAAACCATTTTCAAAAGATAATCTTGATAGCTTATTTAATATTGCAAAAGAATGTGTTGAAGAAATATTTAAGATACAAAATTAATAAGAATGCAAATCATTTTAGCTAGTCAGAATAAAAATAAGTTAAAGGAATTATCTACGATATTTCAAATAAATTCAAGTAAACATTCTTTGGTGTCTCCCAGTGAAGTTTTGAATGTAATTGAGGATAAAGAAACTATAAAAGAAAATGCTGGAAAGAAGGCCTTAGAGTATTTTGAGTTTTATGATTTACCAGTAATTGCAGATGACTCAGGTCTTTTTGTAGATGCACTTAATGGTGCTCCCGGTGTTCATTCAGCTCGTTTTTCAGGAGAAAATGCAAATGATGAAAAAAATAATGATAAATTATTAGATTTGCTTCAAAATAATTCAAATAGATCAGCAACTTTCAAAACAGTTTTATGTTTTTATGATGGTAAAGAATTTATGTATACCTTAGGTGAACTAAATGGTGAAATTTTATCATCACCGAGAGGAGAAAATGGTTTTGGTTACGATCCTATATTTGAAGTAAATGGTAAAACTCTTGCTGAAATGACATTAGAAGAAAAATCGGAGATTAGTCATAGAAAAAATGCGACAATTAAGATGGTTGAGTTGTTAAATGAAATATAAAACATTAATAAAATTTCTTTTTGTTTTTCTTATATTTTCTGCATGTGAAGTTAAGTGGGACATGGAAATCTCTTTCGAAGAAGACTTATCGGGAAGTTACTCAATAGCAGTATTGATAGATCAAGAAGCACAAATGTATGCGGTTGAGACTGGGCAATCCTCAATTGGAGGCTTAGATGCAATACTGTCAAATCTTCCAGATGGTTTTGGTTCAAGTGTTTATCAAGAAGGAAACTATTTGGGAATTCTTATTAGAAACGATTTTGAAGATACAGATGAGTTGTTATTACAGTTTGAACAATTAAAGTCCGAGGAAAATACTGCTTTACTATTGTTACCAATTCAGGAAATTCGATTTGATAAAAGTGAACGTGATTTTGGAATTACAGGCAAGTTTGCAGAAATTTTTGTAACAGATGAAGAAAACTTAGAGGGTTTTAAAAGAATATTCGATGGCCAACTATCAATTATTGTTCCGGGTAATATTACAGATCCTCAAATTAGCGAAATAGTAGATAATACAATTATTTTTGAAAACGATGGTCTTTCAGTAAAAACTTTTAAGTTGGTCACAAGAACTAAACCAATTTTTACGCCAGAGCTAATTGCTGCACTATTAGCAATTTTTGGTCTAATAATTTATTTTGTTAGACAATCTGTCAAAAAGAAGTAATATTGTCTCAATGAAAAAAATTATAATTATTATTTAGGAGCAGCGTTTACAACGTTGTTACCCTTGCATGGCAAGGGTTTTTTTTTAGACTATGAAAATTGATATATTTGATACAACTTTAAGAGATGGCTTTCAGCAAGAAGGGATTTCTCCTTCTGTAAAAGATAAATTAGAAATTGCAAAATTACTAGATAATCAGAACTTAATCTTGCTAATGCAAAACTTGTTAGCTTTGGATCAACAAGAAAACTTAGTTTGAGCGCTGACAAAGACCCTCAAGTACAAGCATTGCTTGATGCAGATACAGAATATGTATGCATAGTGGGAAAGTCTTCAAAACTACATATTACAAAAGCTATACAAGCCACTGTCGATGAAGCAATAGAGATGGCAGTTGATACCATTAATTATCTAGTACAAAATAAAAAGAAAGTATTTTTTGATGCAGAACATTTTTTTGACGGTTACAAAGAAGATCCAGAAACAAGTTTAAAAATATTAGATGCTGTAATTTCTACAAAAGTAGAATGTTTTGTATTTTGTGACACAAACGGTGGAACTCTTCCAAGTGAAGTACATGAGATAATTTCAGAAATAATTTCAAAATATCCAAAAGCAAACTTTGGCGTACACTTCCAAAACGACAATGGTTGTGCAGTAGCTAATTCAATGGTTGCAGTTGATTTAGGTGTAAATCATGTTCAAGGAACCATTAATGGGTATGGTGAAAGAACAGGAAATGCTGATTTATGTACTTTAATCCCCAATTTAACATTGAAGAAAGGCTATAAAACAATTCCTGAACACTCACTAGGCCAATTAACTCAAACAGCAAATCATATTGCTGAGTTAGTAAATGTAGCAATTGATTCACGTCATCCTTATGTAGGTTCCTCAGCTTTTACACATAAAGCTGGATTACATGCATCTGGAATGGCAAAGGATAGCTCACTTTATGAACACATTGATTCAGCCGCGGTAGGGAATTTTACAAGGACAACAGTATCTGAGTTAGCTGGTAGAGCTAGTGTTCTAACAAAAGCAGATGAATTTGGTTTGGAATTTAACAATGATGATGCCAAAAAATTAATTGAAGAAGTGCAAAATCTTGAACATATGGGATATCAATTTGAAGCAGCTGATGGATCACTATTTATATTGATGAACAAACTCAAGAATATTGAACCCAACTTTTTCAAATTTGAAAGCTTTAGGGTATTTTCTGAAAGACGAAATTCTGAAAATGTTGTTTCAGAAGCAGTTTGTAAAATTATTGTAGATAAAAATAGATACGTTAAAACCGGAGAAGGAGTCGGCCCAGTTGATGCTTTGAGCAAAGCTTTGAAATCTGCTTTAGAAAATGATTATTCAAAAGTAAATGAAATTAAGCTTATTGATTACAAAGTTAGAATTATTGATTCTTCAGATGGAACTGAAGCTAAAACAAGGGTCTTGATTGAATTTACAGATTCCAACAAGAAATGGAGCACTATCGGAGTTCATGAAAACATAATCAATGCTTCATGGAATGCTTTGTGTGATGGTTTTAATTACTATTTTATGACTTCTTAAGTAGATTTTTCACTTCTTTGATATATATACTATTTTAAGGGGATATAAATATGAATGAAAAAATCGAAAATTTACTTAAAGAAGAACGAAAATTCCCTCCTTCGAAAGAACTCACAGAAAACGCAAACGCAACATCTTCATGGTACGAAGATGCAGATAAAAATCGCTTAGAATTTTGGCAGAAGCAAGCTTTAACAAGAATCTCTTGGTATAAAGAACCAACAGAAGTTTTAGATGATTCAAACCCTCCTTTTTTTAAATGGTTTAAAGATGGAGAGCTTAATTTATCTTATAACTGTTTAGATCGTCATCTAGAAACTGATTCAGATAGAGTAGCTTTTTATTGGGAAGGTGAACCTGGAGATACGCAAGAAATAACTTATCAAGATCTTTATGAAAGAGTCTGTAAGTTATCTAATGCATTAAAACAACTTGGAGTTCAAAAAGGTGATAGGGTAGCAATTTATTTAGGTATGACTCCAGAGATTGTTGTTTCAATGTTGGCATGTGCAAGAATTGGTGCAGTTCATTCAGTTGTGTTTGGAGGTTTTTCTTCGGAAGCACTTGCTGACAGAATTAATGACGCAAAGGCAAAGACTGTTATTACAGCTGATGGAGCATGGAGAAGAGGGGATATAGTTCCACTTAAAAACAATGTCGATGGTTCACTTGATTTAACAGACTATGTTGAAAATGTAATAGTTGTAAGACGAACAGAACAAGAAATAAATATGGCTGATGGTAGGGATCACTGGTATCACGAAATAACAGAGAAACAATCTTCTAAATGTGAGCCTGAAGTCATGAATGCTGAAGATTTGTTATACATTTTATATACATCAGGAACAACAGCTAAACCTAAAGGTATCGTCCATACACAGGCTGGTTACCTCACCGGAGTTACAACTACTCATCATGAGGTATTTGATGTTAAAGAGGATGATATTTATTGGTGTGCTGCAGATTGTGGTTGGGTAACAGGTCATAGTTATATTGTTTATGGACCTTTAGCAAATAAAGCAACAAGTGTAATGTACGAAGGTGCACCAAATGCCCCCGATGAAAAAAGATTATGGAGCATAATTGAAAAATATAAAGTTAATATTTTTTATACTGCACCAACGGCAATTAGAGCATTTATGAAATGGGGAGTTGAGCATCCGCAAGCCCACGATTTGAGTTCATTGAGAATACTTGGCACTGTTGGGGAACCAATTAATCCTGAAGCCTGGATGTGGTACCACGAAAATATTGGTGGAGAAAATTGTGCAATTGTTGATACTTGGTGGCAGACAGAAACAGGTTCAATTATGATTTCACCTTTGCCAGGCGTAACAAGCACTAAACCAGGATCTGCCTGTGGTCCTCTACCTGGTATCGAATCTGTAATTATTGACAATGATGGAAATGAAGTGGGCAAAGGAGAAGGTGGATTTTTAGCAATTAAATCTCCGTGGCCATCAATGCTTCGAACAGTATATGGAGATGACGAAAGGTATATTGATACATATTGGTCTCAACACAAAGGTTTATATTTTGCCGGTGATGGTGCAAAATATGATGAAGAGGGTTACATTTGGCTTTTAGGTCGTGTTGATGACGTAATGAATATATCTGGACATAGAATATCTACTGCGGAAGTTGAAAGTGCGTTAGTTTCACATAATGCCGTTGCAGAGGCAGCAGTTATTGGTCGAAGTGATGAAATAACCGGGGAAGCAATTGCCGCATTTGTTTCTTTAATTGGCACTGAGGAAGGCAATGAAGATCTGATTGCAGAACTTAGACAGCATGTAAGTGACAAAATTGGTCCGATTGCAAAACCTAAAAGCATAGTTATCACTGCTGATCTGCCAAAAACGAGAAGTGGAAAAATTATGAGAAGATTACTTAAAGACATTTCAGAAGAAAGAAAACTAGGTGATGTGACAACTTTAGCAAATGCTGATATTGTTTCAGAGCTCCAAACGAGAGCTTCAGATTCTGACGATGAATGAGAGAACTTTTTCATGGCATCTTCCAGAAGATGCAGTTCAAAAACTAGTTAGTTTAGACAAAAAAGATCGGAGAGAATTCTTTTCAAATCTTCCAATCAATAATGTACCAATTGGTTCTCTAATGGATTTTTCAAATATATC
>LUMB01000895.1_pt1 | contig 10743 bp, 9 predicted proteins | sample 730021 | NCBI WGS metagenome assembly LUMB01 (sample SAMN03860274, study PRJNA289734) | marine metagenome | biome: seawater column; feature: ocean; material: water; isolation source: Red Sea water column Station 91 - depth 25m | place: Saudi Arabia: Red Sea | collected 2011-10-15 | depth 25 m
CGTTTACACTCATAATCATTTAGATCATCTTGGTGGTGCAACTGTTTTCTATAACGAAAATGAAACAGAAATATATGCGCAAGAAAATATAATTTATAATTTAGATAATATAGCAACAACTATAAGACCGATAATCTTTCAAAGATCGGCAAGGCAGTTTGGAATACCTCTACCCGAGGAAGAAATAGTTCATCAAGGCATTGGAGGGTTTTTAGAAATTAATGATCGAGAAACACTTGGCCTTGTCAGACCAACTATACTTTTTGATGATGAGTTAACTATTGAAATTGATAATCTTACATTTGTCTTAGCACATGTGCCTGGTGAGACAGATGATCATCTATATGTGTGGATACCTAAGAAAAAAGCTGTGATGGTTGGTGATAATTTTTATAGATCATTTGCAAATTTATACGCAATAAGAGGAACAAAATTTAGAAATCCTATGGAATGGGTCGATAGTCTCGATAAAATCAGATTACTTAATGCAGAGCATCTGGTTCCAAGTCACTCGCGTCCTATAAGTGGAAAAGAAAATGTAGAAAAAGCTCTCACTGATTATAGAGATGGCATTCAGTTTGTTCATGACCAAACTATAAGATATGCAAATAAAGGATTAACGCCTGATGAGATTGTGCAAAAAGTAAAATTACCAAAGCACCTAGCTGAGTCTCCATACTTACAACCTTTTTATGGCTCTATATCGTCTTATGTTAGATCAACATTTAGTGGGTATATTGGCTGGTTTAGTGGAAACATATCTGACCTTCATCCTCTGACTGTTGAAGAGAGAGCTAAAAAACTTGAGGTCATGGCTCAAAGGCAAACTAAAATATCTGATGAGGCACAAAATGCTCTCGATAATGGAGAATATCAGTGGGCCTTGGAACTAGCAGATATGTTAATCGCACTTGATGCAAACAATACACAAGCCAAAAATATAAAAGCTGCTGCAGCTGATCAGTTAGCCAAGTTTCAACTTGCATCTAACGATTACTATTTTTATAAAACAGTTGCAGGTGAATTAAGGAATGAAATTGATGTAAATCCATCAACTCCGAATAGTGTTACGTCTGAACAATTACAGGCCACACCAATGAAAGCAATAATGAAGTCACTTCCCGTGAATCTTAACGCGGATAAATCTGTTGAAATAACAAAAAAATATGAATTTAGATTTATCGATAGCGAAGAAGTATACACTATACATATAAGAAAAGGAGTAGCCCAGTTAAGTAAAATACCAGATTCTAGTGCTGAAGTTAAAGTCATCACTGATCAACAAACTCTTAAGGAAGTATTTGCCGGTCTAAAAAATGTAGCTGCTATCTCTCTTCTCCTAGCAAATAACACGATCGAAGTAGAAGGTGGAAAACTTGAATTTCTAAAATTCTTGGGATTATTTACCGACTAGTTATGGGCCAAAAACAATCATTTATTTTAGGTGGACTTGGATTAATTCCATTTATCTTAATTTTAATTGCATGCGCAATATCACCTCCAACTGAAGAATTGTATGGATTACTTTTATTTATTTATGTTGCATATGCAGCAATCATCTCATCATTTCTGGGTGGTATTCAGTGGGGCCTAATCACAGCTTTTGCTGACAAAATTTACTACGTCTTTATTCCACTTTTTATTTCTGTTATGCCCCCATTGATTGCTTGGGCTGCACTTTTGAGTATTGAGAATTTAAGTCTCTCATTAGGTTTAATTCTTGTAAGCTTTCTAATATCTGCCGTTCATGATTATTACTTGTATCAACAGCAAAAAATCTCACAATTATGGTTTATAACAATGAGAATATCTCTTTCATCAATAGTGATAGTTATTACGAGCTTGATGTTTTTATTTGTTTTTTAAGCTATTAGTCTTTGAATAAAAAAGAAGAAACCAAAGAAAACAACCGCAAAGAATGAAAGATTTTTCATGACTTCTATTATTTTTGTAATTTTTAATGTCATTAATAATTTGTATATTAATAAAATTAATAAGACAAAAATTATCTGACCTACTTCTACACCTAAATTGAAACCTAATAATCCAGAGAAAATATTTTCACTACTTATTTTTGAGCCAAGTAAAAATCCTCCAAAACCAAATCCATGAATAAGTCCAAAAATAATTGTTATAATAGATAGCAAATTATTTTCTGAATTTAAATTTTTAAGTAAGTAAAAATAACCTAGAGAAAATAGAAGTATTCCCAATATTAAGAAATACGGAAAATTTGGATTGATTAAATTGCCAAATATTAAAAGTAATAAACTTAGCGTCGTTATAAAGATCATACTTACTCTATGATCATTATTTTCTTTATACAAATATTCCAAGCCGACGAACATTATTGTATAACCAATTAATGCTTCAACTAAAGAGGATTTTACTTGGATAATGTTTATTACTGAAAGTGATAGAGTTAAACTGTGTCCAATAGTGAATCCCGTGATTACCAGAAGCAATCGTTTTAAATTTGTTACTAAAAGCAACAGTCCAAGAATAAATAGCAAGTGATCATAGCCACTTAGAATATGATCAAGACCCAATGAGAAAAATTTATAAAAACTATTCGAGAAGCTATTATTTTCCTTTTCTTCATTTAAATCAATTGACTGATCATTAAAAAATAAGGCTTTTTCAGTATATAAATTATTATCAATGTAGATACGTGCTATATGAATATGGCTTTGAACAAGATTAAACAGCGCATTATTTATAATTTTTATTTCTTTTCTCACTCAAATTCTCTTCAAACATAATCTTCTGGTAGTTTTCAACTTGAAAAATACGAGTGGACTCAAGTGTTAAAAGAGAAAAATTTGCCTCAACTTTGTTATCTACAACGTTCCATTTAGAGAATGACTCACTAAAGTAGTGGGCATTCAATGGCGATAAAAGAAAAAAGAGGATTATGACTGTGTTTGCAATGATATAATTCATTATTTATTGAAAATCATACCTAGTGATGGATGAATTTTCTTTTAAATATATAAGGTAGTCTTTTAATTTTTGATCATCTAGTTGATTGTTATAATCAAATATAATTCTATCTTTTATTTCCTCGAAGTAATCGTCATTCACTTCTAATTTTTGAATATCGTATAGTTTAAAAATATAAAACCCATTGGTTCCAAAAATTGGTTCAGAAATAGAATTTATCTCCATCATGGTTATCTGATTACAAATGCCTTTGCCTAATAATTGTTCACAATCTTTCAGATTTATTAATTTTTGAGGGATATCAAACAAATTGTTTTCATTATACTTCTGCTTTACCTCCGAAAATGTTTTAGTATCTAACTCAAGGTTAATATTACTTATTTTTGTTTCAAGTGTTTTAAGATCAGACTCAGTTCCTAGCAAAACAGAATTTGGATTATTTGATTTTAAAAAAATAAAATCAAATTTAATTTTTTCCGTTGGCGCATACTTATTTATATTTTTTTTAAAATAGTCTCTCACATCAGCTTCAGTTATCTGATTATCTTCAACTTGAATAATAAAATCGATGACCTGAGTAATCATTTCCTTTCTTACACCAATATCTTTTTTGTGAAGATTAAGTTCTATACCTCTTTGCACCAAAAGTTCCTCCTCAATCATACGTTCAAGAAGAAGATCGAGTATTTCAAAATCGTTACTAAGGTCTAAATCAGCTCCAAGATTTGTTGCATATCTGAGGAACTGGTCTTCTGTGATGACTGTCTCATTCACTAAAGCAACAGCTTTTTTATTGCTGAGAGATAAGTTGTCATTAAAACTAATTGTATCGTAAAAAATCAAAAACAGTCCTGCTAGGATCGCAGTAAAAAATAATACATTTAATTTATTAAAAATTTTCATCATTTCAGAGAGATTACCATAGGTTTTTTTATCATTATAACGAAAATACTTTTGACATAAGCAGTGCCAGAACTATACTTTTTTTATATGAATATTTTAAAAGTTATAAGATATTTTTTTATTCTATCTATTCTCTTTATCATTAGTTGTCTTGTTGTTTTACAATTTGGTTTATTCAGTGAAGACCTTGGGCCCGGTGAAATCACTGGAAAAATAAATACAGTTGAATTTGTTGAAGATAAGAAAAAACGACAACTTCAGGCCATGGAGTCATTAAATGAAATACCGACAAAGCAAATCCTATTTGGTGATTTGCATGTTCACTCAACTTTTTCTGCTGACGCGCATGCAATGAGCTTACCTATTACTGGAGGGAATGGCGTACATCCTGTTGCAGATGCCTGTGATTTTGCAAGACACTGTTCAGCATTAGATTTTTGGTCAATTAATGATCATGCAGAAGCAACAACTCCAAAGAGATGGATGGAAACAAAAGAAACTATTCGAAAATGTAATGCCTTGAATGTTGATCCAGCAAATCCTGACTGTGTGGCATTCTTAGGTTGGGAGTGGACACAAGTTGGTGTTGTCAGAGGCAATCATTGGGGACATCACAATGTAATTTTAAAGGAAGAAGATGATCAATTGGTGCCACCTCGAGCAATCGCATCATTATCTGTAGCACGACAAGCAATGACTGCAAGACCATTGCTGCCAGGGACACTGTACCCTTTTGTCGATCTTGAAAATTTCAAACGTTACAATGACTTTCAACGTTATCAGGTGGAAACAGTTAAAGTACCTGATTGTAATTTAAGAACACCGTCAAAAGATTTGCCGCTTGATTGTTACGAACAAGCGGTCACGCCACTTGATTTAGTTACAAGATTAGAGATGTACGATAGTGACTATATGGTTATACCTCATGGCCAATCATGGGGACTTTATACACCCGCTGGCTATACTCTTGATAAAAGTTTAGAGCACTCAAAAAAATTTCCAAAAATGTTTGAGCTTCTCGAAACCTATTCTGGGCACGGTAACGCTGAAGAGTATCGCTCTTGGCGTAGTGTTGATGTTGTCAGAAATGGCCAACAAGAGTCAAGGCCTTTTACTTTTACAATGGGTGATATTGATTTAAATCAAGGAACTTTTACCATTGAAAACCCTGATGGTTCGGAAGAAGTAATCGATATTGGAACTCAAACATGTCCTGATCCATCTGACAATTACATTCCTCAATGTTGGCAGGCCGGCAAGATAATATATGAGAGATGCATCGATGAAGGCACAGATGAGTCTGAGTGCGCATCAAGAAGAGAAGAAACAAAACAGTCAGTGGCAGATAGGGGTCGAGCTGGTTATCAAGTTGTCCCAAAAAATACTTTCTTAGATCGTAATATTTCTGGCCAATGTACTGATTGTTACAGTCCCCCAATGAATCACGTACCTGGAGCAAGTGCTCAATACGGTTTGGCTCTCACTAAATTCAAAGATGACGGCACTAAACATAGGTTTCGATACGGCTTTATAGGCTCAAGCGATAATCACTCCTCTGCACCGGGAAGTGGATATAAAGAATTATTTGGAAATAACATTGATGGAAGCGGCAACCTCAACAATATGAAATCCCAGAGTTGATTGTTGGATTTAATACAATTGAATGGGAAAAACAAAGAGGCTTCTTCACTACAGGTGGATTAGCTGCTGTACATTCAGATGGACGTTCAAAAGAAGAAATATGGGATGCTCTTAAAAGAAAAGAAACCTATGCAACAAGTGGAACTAGAATTCTTCTATGGTTCAATATGATTAGTGGTGATAAAAAAATTCCTATGGGCTCATCTGTTGAAATGTATGCTGTACCAGAATTTGAAGTCAAGGCTATGGGATCATTTGAACAAAAGCCAGGATGTCCAGAAGATGCGTATAATGCTCTTGGAGAAGACAGAGTAGATGAATTGTGTTACAACGAATGTTATAATCCAAGTGATAAAAGAAATTTTATACAACGCATTGAAGTCATAAAAGTTTTACCTCAAGAATATTCTGATCAACCTATAGATGACCGTATAATTGATACGTGGAAAGTACATTATTGTAATCCAGATGATGTTGGGTGTACGTTTAGATTTAAGGATGAGGATTTCCTTAAAGATCAAAAAGACGCAAGTTATTATGTCCGCGCTATTGAATTGCCATCACCTCAGATAAATGTGAAGGGTGGTGTATGCACTTTTGATGATGAAGGTAATTGTGTAGAATTTAAATTGTGTACGCAAGACTGGAGACATCCGAGAGATATTGAAACTTGTTCTGAAATTGATGAACATCGCGCATGGTCGTCACCAATTTATGTAGATTTTCTCTCTTAATCAATTTTCTGAATTCATGAAATTTTTAATTCCAAGCATAATATCTGTTGTCGTAGGTTCCTTGTTTAGCTGGGCATATTTGACTGCATATGGACTCACTATTTTATACTTTGTTTACTTATCGATGATGATTGGTGTAGTTTTTCTTGCTGCAGATGCTTGGAGGAATCGAGATAAATGAATATTTAGCATTAGAAAGTCATTGCTAAATTATTGATTTTATTAAATATTAATTTTTTTCCACACGTTGTCATATTGGCATTCAACCATAATTGTGAATCCCGCTATTTAATAAATGATGCCGGTATCAAAAAAAAATAGGGAGAAAATACATGTTTAAAAAAGTTATACTTTATACAGTATTATTTTCATCACTATTATCCGCTAATGCTTTTGCAGCTGTCGATGACGAAACGGCATATGCTTTAAACACACTTTTGTTTTTAATTAGTGGTTTCCTAGTGATGTGGATGGCTGCTGGATTCTGTATGTTAGAGTCTGGTTTAGTTACATCAAAAAGTGTATCTACGATAGCCGCAAAAAACATTGGCCTTTATTCAATCGCTGGAATTATGTTCTGGCTAGTAGGATATAATTTGGCCTATGGAATACCAGAAGGTGGATATATTGGATCATTTACAGCTTGGAGTGACGGCTCTGCTATTGCTACAGGTTATTCTGATGGATCTGACTGGTTCTTTCAGATGGTTTTCTGTGCAACAACAGCATCAATTGTTTCAGGAACATTAGCTGAAAGAATAAAAATTTGGCCATTCTTTTTATTCGTAGCAATTTTAACGGGTGTAATTTATCCAATCGAGATGGGTTGGCAATGGGGTGGTGGATGGTTATCTGCTGCTGGCTTCTCAGACTTTGCTGGTTCAACTCTTGTGCACGCAGCAGGTGGTGCTGCAGCATTAGCTGGCGCAATTGTTCTTGGTCCAAGGCTTGGAAGATTTGATAACGGTAAATTAGTACCGTTTGCAAACTCATCTATACCTCTTGCAACTCTAGGTGTATTTATTCTATGGCTAGGTTGGTTTGGATTTAATGGTGGTTCACAGCTGGCATTAGGATCTTTTGACGATGCTACAGCCGTTGCTACAATTTACATTAATACAAACCTTGCTGCTTGTGCTGGTGTACTAGTATGTGCTGCTATCACAAGATTGGTCAGAGGTAAAACTGATGTAGTAATGATGTTAAATGGTGCGCTTGGTGGTTTAGTTGCAATAACTGCAGAACCATTAATGCCAACACCTTTAATGGCAATCATTATTGGCGGTATTGGTGGTGCACTAGTATTTGCTGGTACTGAATTACTCACAGCCATGAAAATTGACGATGTTGTAGGAGCGATTCCAGTTCACCTTATCGCAGGTGTATGGGGTACTCTTGCTGTACCAATTACTAATCCGGATACTAGCTTTGGAACCCAATTCCTAGGCACAGCATCAATTTGTGTGTTCGTATTCGTAGTGTCCATAATTATATGGTCAATTATGAAAGCCACAATCGGTATAAGGATTAGCGAAGAAGCTGAAAAAGAAGGAACGGACGTAGCTGAGACAGGTGTTATCGCCTACTCAATTAGAGACTAAGTTCACTCTTTTAAACTAATAAAAAGGGTCCACTTTTTTCCCCAATGATTATTCAAGTGGACCCTTTTTTACATTTGTATTCGTATTCTATTTCCTTTAATCTCTCCCCGTTATGTCCGACAAAATAAATCCATTTGAAAAGAAAAAAAAAGGTGTCTTCTTTTTTAAGTCATCTAATCCATATGAGTTTTATGATCTTCTAAATGGTAAGAACATGGATGATAAACAAGATGTTTGGGGTACACTAATTTTTCCTGAAAATGCAAAGAAGCCATGTCCTCTAATAATACCAATTCATGGCAGTGCAGGGTTAAGAGAAGGTCATCACACTCACATGGTCAATTTATTAGATGCTGGGTTTGCTATTTTTAGGATTCATCATTTTGAATCTAGAGGAGTTATTTCAATCGTTGAAAATCAAACAGAAGTAACCCTTGCTTCGATGATTACTGATGCCTTTCGTGCATTAACATTAGTTTCTAAACATCCTGATGTTGATAGTGATAAAATAGGTATCATGGGGTGGAGTCTTGGCGGTAGCACAGCTTTTTATGCGGCCTGGCAACCTATTATTGATACTCTCACTCAGAATGGCGAAAAGTTTGCTGCGCATTTACCTATTTATCCTGGGACACTACTTAAGCCCGAGGATAATCGTTGGTCAGATGCTCCAATGCATGTTTTATTTGGAGAAGATGATGACTATACTCCTCTAAGTCTTTGTAAAAAAATGATTGATTATATGAAGCCAGTTCGTAGTGTAGAGCTTACAACTTATCCAAACGCTCACCATTCTTTTGACTCTATTGACCCTGTTGAATTTATTCCTTATGCCATTAGGCTGAAAGACATGTTTATTGATTTAAAGATGGATAGACGACAAATTTTTACTGATTGAAGAAAGAATGCGTTTGTTAAAAGAAACACCTGATATTCTCGGAGCTCACGCGGGAGGTAATTGGGCGGCTCGTAAGCAATGTCACAAAGACGCTGTTTCATTTTTTCAAAAACAATTTTTTTCATAAAAATTTATTGAGTGGTATTGACTCTTACCTCCACTAGTGCAATAATTAGAACAAAACAAGAACAAAATAGAATTTATCCAATGTTTTTAACATTTTATAAAGAAGCAGTAGAGTGCGGTTTTCCCTCTCCAGCGAGAGATTTTACAGAGGGGACAATTGACCTAAATGAGGAACTTATTCCGCACCCAAACGCAACTTTCATAGTCCGAGCACGCGGTGACTCTATGATTGGTTCAGGTATTTATCCAGGAGATCTTCTCATTGTTGATCGGAGCATTAAGCCTCGAAATAACTCTATAATCATAGCAGTTTTAGATGGGGAACTGAGTGTTAAAATTTTAAAAATGGAAAATAAACAAGTTTGTTTGTCGTCATCTAACAAGAACTATGTTGATGTTCTAGTCTCTGAAGAAATGGATTTTACCATATGGGGAGTGTGCACAAACGTTGTTCATAGTTTAAGTCCAAAGAATAGATAATTAATGAGAGATAAAGTTTTTGCACTAATTGATTGTAATGCGTTTTATGTTTCATGCGAACGCGTTTTTAATCCAAAACTTAACAACAGACCAGTTGTAGCTTTATCAAATAATGATGGTTGTATAATATCACGCTCCAAAGAAGCAAAGGCTCTTGGAATAAAAATGGGTGTTCCACTTTTTAAGGTGAAAGATATTGTAGAAAAAGAAAAAGTGGTTGTATTTTCTTCAAACTACACATTGTATGCAGACATGTCGCGCCGAGTAATGAATATTATTTCAAGTTCTTCCCCTTATACAGAAATATATTCGATTGATGAAGCATTCGTAGAGTTGAGCAGTTTACCAATTGACTATGAGTCTTATGCCCATCAACTGAGACAAACTATCTTACAGCATACAGGAATTCCAGTCAGCATAGGCATTGCCTCAACAAAAACTCTTGCAAAAGTTGCAAACCATAAGGCTAAAAAAGATGATTCTTTGAACGGTGTATGTTCACTTGTGAATTATAATAATATTGACCAAATACTTGAACTAACTGAAGTGGGTGATGTATGGGGAGTAGGAAGACGTTTATCAAAAAAATTAATTAACCATGGAATACATAATGCAAAACTACTAAAGAATTGCAGTGACTCATGGATAAGAAAAATGATGAGTGTGAATGGCTTGAAAACAATTACAGAGTTAAGAGGGATTTCTTGTATTCCTCTTGAAGAATACTCAATGACAAGAAAAAGCTGCTGTACCACGAGATCATTTGGAAAACTTCTGACAAATTTAGAAGATATAGAACAAGCTGTTACAACTTTTGCGCGAAGAGCTGCTGAACGTATACGCTCTGAAAGCCTTGCGGCGTCTTGTGTTTCGGTCTTTGTAAGAACTAATCCTTTTGACAAAAAAAGTGCTTATTATTCAAACGGGGCATCAAGAACGCTTTCTCATCCAACTCACGATAGCATAACAATTATTGAAACAGCTTTATTGCTTACAAAGAGAATTTTTAAAAATAACTATCAGTATAAAAAAGCAGGTGTACTTCTTAGTGGTTTGTGTGATGAGTCAGAAATTCAAGAGACACTATTTGAAAAAAATTATAATCAAAATTCTGATCTTATGTCAGCAGTCGATGCCATTAACTACCGTTATGGTCGGGATACACTTCAGATGGCATCAGAATGTAAAGTTGGCAATTGGAGACAAAAAAGAGAAAACTGTACAAGAAACTATACAACGCAGATTGATAGATTGCTCTTAGTTTAAATTTTTATTAAGGAAGTCAGTAAAAATATTATTCAGTTCATCAACAATAAAACTACCACCACCGTGACCACCTGTAAAAACAAAACTTTCAGCTCTTGGAATTAAGCTTAAAACCTGTTGAACAGTTTTCGGATCAATTTCATCATCATCA
>LUMB01000215.1_pt1 | contig 10660 bp, 9 predicted proteins | sample 730021 | NCBI WGS metagenome assembly LUMB01 (sample SAMN03860274, study PRJNA289734) | marine metagenome | biome: seawater column; feature: ocean; material: water; isolation source: Red Sea water column Station 91 - depth 25m | place: Saudi Arabia: Red Sea | collected 2011-10-15 | depth 25 m
TGATGATCCTGAACTTCAGGAATTGGTTGAAATGGAAATAAGAGAGTTATTAAATGAGTATGAATTCCCAGGTGATGACACACCTATCATTACTGGAAGTGCATTAAAAGCTCTAGAAGGAGACACTTCAGATATTGGTGTTCCAGCTGTTCAAAAATTAGTTGAAGAACTTGATGTTTCAATACCTGAACCAGCAAGAGATACAGACAAGCCTTTCTTAATGCCTGTTGAAGACGTTTTCACTATCTCAGGAAGAGGAACAGTTGTAACTGGAAGAATAGAAACTGGTATTGTTAAAACTGGAGATGCTCTTGAAATTGTCGGTATTAATGATACTACTGAAACAACATGTACTGGTGTAGAGATGTTTAGAAAATCTCTTGACGAAGGAAGAGCCGGTGAGAACTGTGGTGTTCTTCTTAGAGGTATAGACAGAGATGCAGTTGAAAGAGGGCAAGTTTTATCTGCTCCTAAATCAATTACACCGCATACAGAATTCGAAGCTGAAATTTATGTACTTTCAAAGGATGAAGGTGGAAGACACACTCCATTCTTTAAAGGTTATAGACCTCAGTTTTATTTTAGAACTACTGATGTTACAGGCGCCTGTGAGTTACCAGATGGGGTTGAGATGGTAATGCCAGGTGATAACGTCAAAATGACAGTAACACTGATTGCTCCTATTGCTATGGACGAAGGTCTTAAGTTTGCAATACGTGAAGGTGGGCGAACAGTTGGTGCTGGAGTTGTTGCTAAGATCATTAAGTAAAAGAATTTAAGCGATTGCCAAGGCATGGAAGTCTTGGCGCGCCTTTTTTTTAATGGGGAAAGTAAATAACGTTTTTAGGCCAGTAGCTCAATTGGTAGAGCACCGGTCTCCAAAACCGGGGGTTGGGGGTTCAATTCCCTCCTGGCCTGCCAATGAGGAAGAGTTTAGGAAGAATTATGAGTAAACAAGAGTCATTTAAATTCTTAGACAAAGCAAAGTGGTTAATTTCATTATCCTTCTTTGTAGTTGCTGTTGTTGGCAACAGTTATTACACAGAAGTTGCATTCCTTTACAGAGTTTTGGGCGTTGTTGGTCTTATTGGCCTCGGCATACTTTTCATGGCACTGACTGATTTTGGAAAATCGTCAATAAAACTTATGGCAGAATCTAGAACTGAGTTAAGAAGAGTTGTTTGGCCTACAAGGGTTGAAACAACTCAGACATTTTTAATTGTTTTTATCTCTATCCTTGTTCTTGCATTACTTTTATGGGGATTAGAGTCTTTATTAAGCTGGTTAACAAAACTAATTTTAGGATAAGAGATGGAGTGGTTTGTAGTTCAAGCATATTCAGGATACGAACAGAAAGTTAAAGCTGCTATGGAAGAAAGAATTATGTTGGCAGATCTAAAAGAGAAGTTCGGAGAAATTCTTGTACCTACTGAGCAGGTTGTTGAGCTAAAAAGCGGTGAACAGAAAAAAACAGAAAGAAAATTCTTCCCAGGATATATCCTCATTCAAATGGAACTTGATGATGACACTTGGCAGTTAGTCAAACAAACTCCAAGAGTTTCAGGGTTTGTTGGAGGAACTAGAGAAAAACCAAGCCCAATCACTGATGCTGAAGTTAATAGCATTATTAATAGGATTGAAGTAGGCGAAGAAGCTCCTAGACCTAAAACTATGTTTGAACCAGGTGAAGTTATTAGAGTCTGTGATGGACCCTTTAACGATTTCAATGGCGTTGTAGAGGAAGTTGATTATGAAAGGAACTCAGTAAAAGTTTCTGTTCAGATTTTAGGGAGATCAACTTCTGTGCAATTAAATTTTATGCAAATAGAGAAAACTTAAATGGCTAAAAAGAAAAAAGTTGCAAATATTTTGAAATTACAAATACCCGCGGGAGCAGCTAATCCAAGTCCACCTGTTGGCCCTGCTTTAGGACAAGCAGGACTTAACTTGTTGTTAAAACACCACCAGCAGCTGTGTTAATTAGAAAGGCTCTGAACATTCCTAAAGGAAGTGGAGAACCTAACAGAGAAAAGGTTGGAAAAATCTCAAGAAAACAACTAGAAGAAATTGCAAAAGCAAAAGAGCCAGATTTAAATGCCAATGATCTGGATAATGCGGTAAGAATTATTGCAGGTACAGCAAGAAGTATGGGAGTGGATGTAGAAATATAATTATGGTTACAAAAAAACAAAAAAGTATTCTAGAAAGCGTTGATAGCATGACTGATTACTCATTAAGCGATGCTGTGAAGATTCTACAAGAACATAAATCACCAAAATTTGATGAGTCTCTAGATGTAGCTATTAAGCTTGGAGTTGACGGGAATAAATCTGATCAAAATGTTCGAGGAGCTTTAACACTTCCAAACTCTCTTGGTAAAGAAGTTGTTGTAGCTGTTTTTGCCGATGGTGATGCAGCTGAAGATGCAAAATCAGCCGGTGCTGATTTTATAGGTATGGATGATTTGAGTGAGAAGTTTACAAAAAATGAGATCGCTGTAGATGTTGTAATCTCAACACAGGCAGCTATGAAAGTCGTTGGTAAGCTTGGCCAGGTTTTAGGACCAAAAGGGCTCATGCCAAATCCCAAAACTGGAACTGTTACTGATAATGTTGCCGATGCAATAAAGAATGCAAAATCTGGACAAGTTAGGTTCAGAACTGATAAAAGCGGTTTTGTTCATGGTTGCATAGGAAAAGTTTCATTTGATGATGGCAAGGTAAATCAGAATTTAACTGCACTTGTTGAAGAATTAAAAAGATTAAAACCAGCATCCGCCAAGGGTGTATATATAAAAGGTATTTCAATTAGCAGCACAATGGGGCCAGGATTGAAATTAAATATATCGGAGCTGGCATAAGTTTTTAGAGTTTTTTAAAACTCTAGATTGTTGCGTTTATTCGCAGCCGTCGAAGACCGTAGGTGCTTATTAGCTTAATTTCCTACGCAGGTGGTGACTCAATTGCATTAGCAGTTTGTCGCCAAAAATGACCGAAAGGTCTAAATAGGAGAATTGTATGGCATTAGCCAAGAATGAAAAAGAAAGGATTGTTGAAGAAGTAAAAGCTGTTGTTGCAGATGCATCTACATTGGTGATATCTGATGCAAGAGGATTAAAAGTTTCTGAACTATCTGAAATAAGAAAGGAAGCAAACGAAAAAGGTGTGCATATTCAAGTGATAAAAAATTCACTTGCAAAGCTTGCATTTAAAGATACCGATTTTGGTTGCTCAGAAGAGGCTCTCAAGGGTCCTTCATTATTTGCTTTTTCTTTTGCTGAGCCAGGAGCTGCTGCAAAGCTACTCAAAACATAAGCTAAAAACTTCGAAGCTCTCGAAATTAAAGCATTATGTGTTGAGGGCCAACTGCTAGATGGAAGCCAAATTGATTTATTGGCAACACTCCCATCAAGAGAAGAGGCTATTACTTTAATTGCATCAGTTCTTCAAGCACCTATGGGTAAGTTTGCTACTTTATTAAATGAAGTTCCAAGTAAGCTTGCAAGGGTTCTTGCTGCAGTTCGTGACAATAAACAGGCTAGTGCCTAAATCGGAGAATTATTATGGCAACAATAAAATCTGAAGACATTCTTAAAGCAATTGAAGAAATGTCAGTTATGGAGTTAGTAGAGCTTATTTCTGCTATCGAAGAAAAATTTGGTGTTACTGCAGCTGCTGCAGTCGCTGCTGCACCTGCTGCAGCTGCTGGCGATGCTGCTGGTGGTGATGCTGCTGAAGAGAAAGACGAATTTGATGTTGTTCTTTCTGCAGCTGGCGACCAAAAAGTCCAAGTTATTAAAGCTGTTAGAGCTATAACAGGTCTTGGTCTTAAGGAAGCTAAAGACTTAGTCGATGGCGCTCCAAATACTCTTAAAGAGGGTGTTAAAAAAGAAGAAGCTGAAGAAATGCTTAAACAGCTTTCAGAAGCTGGAGCTACAGCAGAACTTAAATAATTTTACTAATACTTAAAGGGCAACATATATGTCATATAGCTACACTGAAAAAAAGAGAATAAGAAAAAACTTTGGAAGATTCCCAAAAGTCATGGATCTACCAACCCTGACAGAAACACAGCTGAATTCATATGCTGAGTTTCTTCAAGCTGAGGTCGATCCCGATAAAAGGGAAAATAAAGGTCTAGAAGAAGTTTTTCAGTCTCTTTTCCCTATAACAAGTGTTTCTGGCAATGCTGCCCTTGAGTACGTCTCATATGAGCTTGGTAAAAATAGTTTTGATGTTCAAGAATGCCTCATTCAAGGACTAAGTTACTCAGCACCACTTAGAATTAAAGTAAGGCTTGTAATTTATGACAAAGAGTCTAACTTCGAAGAAGTTAAAGATGTAAAAGAAGGTGAAGTTTTTATGGGAGAGGTTCCTTTAATGACTTCAACAGGATCCTTTATCATTAATGGAACAGAGAGAGTTGTTGTTTCACAGCTCCACAGATCTCCTGGTGTTTTCTTTGATCATGACAAAGGAAAAACTCACAGTTCTGGAAAAGTTTTATATTCTGCAAGAATTATTCCTTATAGAGGTTCTTGGCTAGATTTTGAATTTGATCCAAAAGACAGTCTTTTCTGTAGGATAGATAGAAAGAGAAAGATACCTGCAACTATTCTTCTAAAAGCATTGGAAATGACTACTGAAGAAATTCTGCAGTCATTCTTTGAAACGGAAACTTACACACTTGATAAATCAAGAGTAAAAACTGAATTAAGGCCAGAGAGATTAAGAGGCGAAGTCCTTAGTGAAGACATAAAAGTTAAGAATAAAGTTATAGTCGAAGCTGGTAAAAGAGTTACTGCAAGACATGTTAAATTGCTCAGAGATTCTGGAGAGAAAGAAATTTCTTTTTCAAATGAATACCTTTTAGGAAAAGTTACTTCCAAAGATATATTTGATGAGGAAACTGGAGAGGTTACTTTAGCGTGTAACAGTGAAATAGACGAAGCAGTGTTATCTCTTCTTTCGGAAAAAAGCATAACAACAATTGATACTCTCTATATTAATGAGTTAGAAAAGGGGCCATATATAGCAAATACGCTTAGAATTGATCCAACATCAAATAGGTTAGAAGCTCTTGTTGAAATATATAGAATGATGAGACCTGGCGAACCACCAACTAAAGACTCAGCAGAAACTTTATTTAGAAATTTATTCTTTAACCCTGAAAGATATGATTTATCTGAAGTTGGAAGAATGAAATTTAATAGAAGGCTAAAAATAGAAGATGAAAGAGAGAATCCAAATGTGCTTGATCTCCAAGACATTATCTCTGTTATGAAAGGCATATTAGATATTAGAGACGGTCATGACTTTGTTGATGATATTGATCATCTTGGAAATAGAAGAGTCAGGTCTGTCGGAGAAATGACTGCCAACCAATTTAGAGTTGGGCTTATTAGAGTTGAGAGAGCTGTAAGAGAAAGATTAAGCATGGCTGAAGCAGATGAGCTTGGTCCTCAAGATCTTATTAATGCCAAACCGGTTACTGCAGCAATAAAAGAATTTTTTGGTTCAAGTCAGTTGTCACAGTTTATGGATCAAAATAATCCATTGTCTGAAATAACTCATAAGAGAAGAGTTTCTGCATTAGGTCCTGGCGGACTTACTAGAGAAAGAGCGGGCTTTGAGGTCAGAGATGTTCATCCAACCCATTATGGAAGAGTTTGCCCAATCGAAACACCGGAGGGACCAAATATTGGTCTTATAAATTCCTTTGCCTCTTATGCAAGGACTAATTCTTATGGATTTATAGAAACTCCTTATAGAAAGGTTGTGAAGGGAACAGTTACTGATGAGATTGTTTATTTGTCAGCCATTGACGAAGGCGAGCATATAATCGCTCAGGCTAATGCTACATTGGATAAAAAGAATAAATTTGTCGATGATCTAGTCCCTGTTAGACACGCTAATGAGTTCGAATTGATGTCGTCAGATATGGTTGATTTAATGGATGTTTCGCCTCAGCAAGTAGTTTCGGTTGCTGCATCCTTAATTCCGTTTTTGGAGCATGATGACGCAAACAGAGCTTTAATGGGTTCAAATATGCAGCGCCAAGCAGTTCCTGTCTTAAGACCAGAGAAGCCTCTTGTTGGAACTGGTCTTGAAACAGTTGTTGCAAGAGATTCGGGAGTCTGTGTAGTTGCTAAGAATAAAGGTGTCGTTGAAAGCGTTGATGCAGGGAGAATAGTTGTTAGAGTTACAGATGCAAAAAATAAAACTGCTGAAGTTGATATTTACAATCTCGTTAAATATACAAGATCAAATCAAAATACCTGTATCAACCAAAGACCACTTGTAAAGGTTGGCGATAAAGTTGTTGAAGGTGATATTCTTGCTGATGGACCATCTGTAGATAATGGAGAGCTTGCATTAGGACAAAACATTAGAATTGCCTTTATGCCATGGAATGGTTATAACTTTGAGGACTCAATTCTTATTTCTGAAAAAGTTGCAAGAGAGGATAGGTTTACATCAATTCATATCCAAGAACTAACTTGTGTTGCCAGAGATACAAAACTTGGTTCTGAAGAAATTACTGCTGATATTCCTAATGTTGGAGAAGGATCATTATCAAAACTTGATGAGTGTGGAATAGTCTATAAAGGTGCAGAAGTTAACCCCGGAGATATCCTTGTTGGTAAGATTTCTCCAAAAGGAGAAAATCAATTATCTCCTGAAGAAAAACTTCTAAGAGCGATATTTGGAGAAAAAGCTTCTGATGTTAAAGATACATCATTAAGAGTTCCAACAAGCACAAAGGGAACTGTTATCGGTGTAGAAGTCTTTACAAGAGATGGGCTAGAAAAAGATGACAGAACCGTCTCCATTGAAGAAGAGCATTTAGCGCAAGCAAAAAAAGATGCTGATGATGAGACTAGGATTGTTCAGGAAGCAACAAAAATTAAAGTTTCTGGATTCCTTAATGGTGAAACAGTTACTAAGGCTCCTGGCTTAAAAAGAGGATCTAAGATCTCATTGGATGACCTTAAAGAAATGTCATTAAACGATATTTTTTCAATAAGAACAAAAAAAGCTGATGTAAATACAAGGCTAGAGGAATCAGAACAGGCTCTAAAAAAGGTTCTAAGTGAAATCAAAGAAAGATTTAATGACAAAAAATCAAAGATTATAAGAGGTCATGATCTTGCTCCGGGGGTTATTAAAATAGTTAAAGTATTTTTAGCTATTAAGAGAAGAATACAGCCTGGCGATAAAATGGCAGGTAGGCATGGAAACAAAGGTGTTATTTCAGAAATAATGCCAATTGAGGATATGCCTTATGATGAGGATGGTAACCCGGTAGATATTGTCTTAAATCCACTAGGAGTTCCATCGAGGATGAATGTGGGCCAGATTCTTGAAACGCATATGGGATGTGCTGCAAAAGGTGTCGGCAAAATCATTGATGACATGATAAAAAATAAAGAATCAAATGCAGACATCAGAAAATATCTTGAAACTTTGTATAACAAAGATGCTGCAAACCTTGAGGATCTTGGCTCTTTGACTAATGGAGATATTGATCAATTAGCTCACAACCTCAGAGCTGGTGTTCCAATTGCATCACCAGTTTTTGATGGTGCTGCAGAATCTGAAGTTAAAAATATGTTAAAGCTTGCTGGTCTTCCTTCTTCTGGTCAATTTACTTTATTTGACGGAAGAACAGGTAGAAAATTTGATCGTCCAATTACTGTTGGTTATATGTACATGATTAAACTCAATCATTTAGTTGACGATAAAATGCATGCAAGATCAACCGGATCATACTCTTTGGTCACACAACAACCATTGGGTGGAAAAGCTCAGTTTGGAGGTCAAAGATTTGGTGAAATGGAAGTTTGGGCACTCGAGGCTTATGGTGCAGCTTACACTTTGCAAGAAATGTTAACAGTCAAGTCTGACGATGTTTCTGGTAGAACTAAGATGTACAAAAATATTGTTGATGGCTCATTACAGATGGATGCAAATATTCCTGAATCATTTAATGTTCTTACAAAAGAGATTAGATCATTGGGAATTAATATTGATTTAGATACAGAAGAATAGGAGAAATATTTTGAAAGAATTACTTAACTTATTGCAATCAAACCAAGACGATTTTTCATCTATTTCTGCTGGCTTGGCATCTCCACAAATGGTTAGATCATGGTCATTTGGCGAAGTAAAAAAACCTGAGACTATTAATTATAGAACCTTTAAACCTGAAAGAGATGGTCTCTTCTGCGCAAAGATTTTTGGACCAATCAAAGACTACGAGTGTGTATGCGGTAAATATAAGAGAATGAAGCACAGAGGAGTAGTGTGTGAAAAATGTGGCGTAGAAGTCACTCTAGCAAAGGTTAGAAGAGAAAGAATGGGGCACATTGAGTTAGCAGCACCTGTTGCTCATATATGGTTCCTAAAATCCCTACCTTCAAGAATAGGTCTTCTTCTTGATGTAACTTTGAGAGAAATTGAGAGAGTTCTATATTTTGAGAGTTTTATAGTAACTGATCCAGGAATGACTGATTTAGAAACCGGAGACATTCTTACTGAAGAAGAATACATTGAAGCTTATGACCAATATGGAGATGAGTTTAAAGCCGGAATGGGCGCAGAAGCAGTTAAATTATTACTCGAAGAACTCGATATAGAAGAAGAGATAAGAGTTCTGAGAGAAGAAATTCCTCAAACAAACTCTGAAACAAAACTAAAAAAGATCTCAAAAAGATTAAAGCTACTTGAAGCATTTAAGGCTTCTGGTAACAAGCCAGAGGATGTCCTTCCAGTATTACCTCCAGACCTAAGACCGCTCGTGCCTCTTGAAGGAGGAAGGTTTGCTACTTCTGATCTTAATGATCTATATAGAAGAGTAATAAACAGAAACAACAGATTAAAAAGATTATTGGAGCTAAATGCACCTGACATCATTGTAAGAAATGAAAAAAGAATGCTTCAAGAATCAGTTGATGCTCTTCTTGATAATGGGAGAAGAGGAAGAGTCATAACTGGAACTAATAAAAGACCTCTAAAGTCTCTTGCTGATATGATCAAAGGTAAGGGTGGAAGGTTTAGACAAAATCTTCTTGGTAAGCGAGTTGATTACTCTGGAAGATCTGTAATTGTGTCTGGGCCAAATCTAAAGCTTCACCAATGTGGATTACCAAAAAAAATGGCATTAGAGCTATTCAAACCATTTGTCTACGGAAGGTTGGAGCATAAAGAGCTTGCAACAACAATTAAAGCTGCTAAGAGGCTTGTTGAAAGAGAGACCCCAGAGGTTTGGGAAGCTCTAGAAGAAGTTATCAGAGAGCATCCAGTTCTATTAAATAGGGCTCCAACATTGCATCGTCTTGGTATTCAGGCATTTGAACCTCTATTAATTGAGGGTAAGGCTATACAACTTCATCCATTGGTATGTGTTGCTTATAATGCAGACTTTGATGGCGATCAGATGGCTGTCCATGTTCCATTAACAGTTGAAGCTCAGCTTGAGGCTCGAGCGTTAATGATGTCGACTAATAATATTCTTTCTCCTGCTGATGGAGCCCCAATTATTAATCCAACTCAGGATGTAGTTCTTGGCCTTTATTATATGACAAGAGAAAAAGTAAATTCTCATGGTGAAGGAAGAGTATTCTCAAATCCTGACGAAGTCCAAAGAGCTTTTGAATCTGAGCAAATAGATCTTCATGCAAAAATAAAAGTAAGAATTGAGAATGCCGAAAAAGGAGTATTTATTGAAGATACTACCGTTGGAAGAACCCTTATCTGGAGAATCACACCAATTGAAGTTGGATTCGACAATGTAAATAAAACACTAGACAAAAAAGCAGTTTCGTCGCTTATTGATCTTTCCTACAGAAAAGCTGGTTTGAAGAAGACCGTAATTTTTGCCGATCAATTAATGTACCTTGGCTTTGACTTCTCAACTAGATCAGGCTCATCGATTGGTGTCGATGATTTTGTTATTCCTGAAGAAAAATATGAAATTGTAGACAAGGCAGAGGATGAGGTTAAGGAAATTGAGAACCAATTCTCATCTGGGCTTGTCACTAGAGGTGAAAGATATAACAAGGTAGTTGATATATGGTCTAGAGCAAATGAAAGAGTTGCTAAAGCAATGATGGAAAAAATCAGTAAAGACAGTGTTGAGGATTCTGAGGGTAATGAAGTTGAACAAGCTTCTTTTAATTCAGTATATATATATGCTGATTCAGGAGCTAGAGGATCACCGGCTCAAATTAGGCAGCTATCTGGTATGCGAGGGTTAATGTCTAAGCCTGATGGGTCAATTATTGAAACTCCAATTACAGCAAACTTTAGAGAAGGTCTCTCTGTTCTCCAATACTTCATATCAACCCATGGAGCTAGAAAGGGACTTGCAGATACTGCTTTAAAAACTGCAAATTCTGGATATTTAACCAGAAGACTTTGCGATGTTTCAATGGACTCTGTTATAAATATTGATGATTGTGGTACTAAAGATTCTATAACTGTTACCTCAATTATAGATGGTGGGGAAATAATTCAAGCTTTAACCGACAGGATACTTGGAAGGGTACTAGCAGAACCTATTTTAGATGCAACTAAAGGCATTCTTGCAATAACTTCACCAGCAGTTATTTTTTGACCATTAGCAAGGTTAACAAGACCCCCTGCTGGAAGTGGATATA
>LUMB01000855.1_pt1 | contig 10655 bp, 7 predicted proteins | sample 730021 | NCBI WGS metagenome assembly LUMB01 (sample SAMN03860274, study PRJNA289734) | marine metagenome | biome: seawater column; feature: ocean; material: water; isolation source: Red Sea water column Station 91 - depth 25m | place: Saudi Arabia: Red Sea | collected 2011-10-15 | depth 25 m
GAATTAATACATTAGTTAGAAGTGGCCCTGGAGCTGGTTTAGGTTTTGCGATTCCTATCAATCTAGCTAAAACTGTTTCTGAACAGCTCCTTAAAAATGGAGAAGTTATTCATCCATATTTAGGGGTGCAATTAATTTCTTTAAATCCAAGAATCGCTAAAGAACATAATCGAGATCCTAATTCATTGGTTCAGTTACCTGAAAGAAATGGAGCTCTAATTCAATCAGTAATACCTAATAGTCCCGCTGAAAAAGCTGGTTTAAGAAGAGGCGATTTAGTAATAGCAGCCGAAAATATCTCTATAAATGAGCCTAAAACTTTACTAGATGAAGTAGAAAAAGCTCAGATAGGAAAAGTATTTCTTTTAAATATTTTGAGAGATAATAAAGAGATACAGATAAATATCAAACCAGAACCTCTGCCAGGTTTGACATAAAGCACCCATTGAAATTTAATAATCTATAACAATTAGAGAAAAAGATTTTGGATTCACAAACTCAAATGAAACAAGTAGTTGCTGATGCAGCAATAAAGGAAGTAAAGAGTGACATGATTCTTGGATTAGGTTCTGGATCTACAGCTGCGTTAATGATAAAAAGCCTTGCGGATGAAATGCGTTCTGGGAAACTCCAAAATATAAGAGGTGTTGCAACTTCTTTTCAATCAGAAGTTTTAGCGCTTGAACTGGATATCCCGCTTATTGATTTAGCTTCTGTATCTCAAATTGATTTAGCTATTGATGGAGCAGATGAAGTTGATCCAGGATTTCAATTAATAAAAGGAGGAGGAGCATGCCATGTTAGAGAAAAGTTAGTGGCATCTAAAGCTAATCAGTTGTTGATTGTTGTTGATGAAACTAAACTCGTACAAAATCTAAATCAATCTTTCCCTTTACCTGTAGAAGTTCTTCCAAATGCTTGGAAGCAAGTTCAGGAAGTCATTTCAGAAATGAATGGCAGTTCTTCGTTGATCTTACAGACAAAGTATTAGTTGGTAAAATTGAAGATAACATTCCAATGGTTTACTCACCCTCAAGAGCTAGCTAATCTTCAAATCTTATTTCTACAGAGTTAGCGTGGCTATGTAATCCTTCACTTTTAGCAAGATTAATAATATCAAGGCTATTAACTTTTAAACTTTCTTCATTAAATTCTATTATTGAAGTATTTTTCATAAAAGTTTCAACCCCTAAAGAACCGCTAAATCTAGAATTTCCTGACGTGGGTAAAGTATGATTTGGTCCAGCAAGATAATCTCCAACAGCTTCTGGGGTCCATTTTCCTAAAAATATCGCTCCTGCATTCTCTATACCTGCAAGAATTTTTTTTGAATCTATAGTAAGAATTTCTAGATGTTCAGGGGCAAAGTTATTGCTTAGTTCAACACATGATTCGTAATTCTCGCAAATCACAATTAAACCCCAATTTTTTATTGATTGCATGCAAATTTCTTTTCTTGGATGATCATCTATTTTTTTATAAAGTTCTTCTAAAACTTCTTTTGCCTGGTTCTTTGATGTAGTTAGAAGTATTGATGAAGCTAAAGGATCATGTTCTGCTTGCGCTAGTAGATCAGATGCTATATGAGTGCTTTGAGCTGTTTCATCTGCAATGATTAATATTTCACTTGGACCAGCTAAAGAATCAATCCCTGTAGAGCCATAAATGAGTTTTTTCGCAGTTGTAACATATATATTCCCTGGACCTGAAATAACATCAACTTTATTGATTTGATTTGTGCCAAATGCTAAAGCACCAATTGCTTGAGCTCCTCCAATTCTAAATACTTTATTGATCCCTGATAAGTGAGCTGCAGCTAAAACAGTTTTGTTTATTTCCCCTTCTTTATTCCCAGGAGATACCATTATAATTTCTTCTACTCCTGCTACTTTTGCAGGTATAGCATTCATCAATACTGTACTTGGATAAGCAGCTCTACCTCCAGGAATATAAATACCTGCATTTTTAACTGGTCTCCATCTTCTTTGGACGATATCACCATATTCACCTTTTATAGTGAAAGATTGAGGAATTTCTTTTTCATGGAATTTTTGAATTCTTTTATGAGCTACCTCAAGTGAGCGCTTCAAATTATTATCAATTTCATTCCATGAATTCTTTATTTGTTCTGTACTAACTTGCATAGGGGCAGGGTCGAATCCATCAAATTTTTTTGTATATTTTTCTACTGCTATATCTCCAGAAATTTTCACCTCTTCAAGAATTCCTTCAACAATTTTGTTTATCTTATTATTGCCAATTTAATAACTTCTAAATTATATATGATTGATTAGTAGTCGATTTATTTGTTATGATAAGAATCTTCTATTTATGCACCCTCTGTGGCCAACAACAAATCAGCAAAAAAGAGAATACAAATTGCCGAAAGAAATCGTTTAATAAATAAGTCATATAAATCTACTGTTAGGACTTTAACCAAAAAAACCTTAGAGAACTGCGAAAAATATAAAAAAAACCCTAATGAGGATAATAAAAATTTAGTGAAAACAAGTCTTAATAAAGCTTTTAGCTTAATTGATAAAGCAGTTAAAAAAAATGTTCTTCACAAGAACAACGGTGCTAATAAAAAATCGAAAATCAACAATTTTGTAAAAACTACTCTTACCACTAAGTAAAAAGACAGATCATAATTATGAGCGATATAGAACTCATAGACTCGCACTGTCATTTAATATTTGAAAATTTTGAGAAAGATCTTGAAGATGTTGTTTTAAGATTGCGTTCAAGAGGTGTAAAAAAATTAGTTCATGCTTGTTGTGAATTAACAGAAATTCCAAAGTTGAAAAAAATATCCCATGAATTTAATGAAATTTACTATTCAGTTGGTTTGCATCCGCTAGAAGCAAAAAAATGGGAACAAAGTTCAAAATCTCTTCTAAGAAAATCAGCTCTAGAAGATAGACGAGTTGTAGCTATTGGGGAATTAGGCTTGGATTTTTTTAAAAATGAAAATAAAACTCAGCAGATTGAAGCACTTATTCCGCAAATGGAATTAGCTTATGAACTTCAATTGCCCGTAATTATCCATTGCAGAGATGCTGCAAATGAAATGATTGAGATATGTAGTGATCTCTCTAAAAAAGGAAAATGTCCTGATGGTGTACTTCATTGTTGGACAGGAACACCAAAAGAAATGAAGCAATTCTTGAATCTTGGATTTTACATAAGTTTTAGTGGAATAGTAACTTTCCCAAAAGCATATGAAATTCATGAGTGTGCCAAAATAGTCCCAAATGATAAATACTTAATTGAAACTGACTCACCATTTTTAGCTCCTGTCCCTCATAGGGGTAAAAGAAATGAACCTGCGTTTGTTGAAAATGTTGCCAATTTTATGGCAGATTTAAGATCTACTGAATTAACTACAATTGCTAGAGAGTCATATAAGAATGCTGAAGATTTGTTTAAATTTGACTTGTTAAGTAGACGTAGCAGCTGTTAGTATTAGGAATTACTGGAAATTTTTCTTAATTTTTTTGACTTTAACAAACACAGTAAATGATTTATCGACATTAAACAAAATTTAATTCTCCTTTATTAGATTGTTTTTTGTTGAAATCGAGATTTAATTGTTTAACTCATTTTAAGTGAAAAGTTAAAGAACTAATTTATTGAGTAGATTAAAAGTAAATAGTAAATCTCACAAAATCGCAGGTTTCTTGGATGAGCAGTAGCGCTTTACAGGTAGCAAAAACAGCTACTTATCTACCAGATTTAGTTGAAGTACAAAGAGCAAGCTTTAAATGGTTTTTGGAAAAGGGTTTAATAGAAGAATTACAAAATTTTTCCCCCATTTCTGATTACACAGGTAAATTAGAATTACATTTTATCGGTGAAGAGTACAGGTTAAAAAGACCTAGACATGATGTTGAGGAAGCCAAAAGAAGAGATGCTACATTTGCATCTCAAATGTATGTAACTTGCAGGTTAATTAATAAAGAGACAGGGGAAATTAAAGAACAAGAAGTATTTATTGGCGAACTACCATTAATGACTGAAAGAGGAACTTTCATTATTAATGGTGCCGAAAGAGTTATTGTTAATCAAATTGTTCGAAGTCCTGGAGTATATTTCAAAGATGAACTGGATAAAAATGGTCGAAGAACTTACAACGCTAGCGTTATCCCTAATAGAGGAGCATGGTTAAAATTCGAGACTGACAAAAATAATTTACTTTATGTGAGAGTTGATAAAACTAGAAAAATTAATGCTCATGTTCTTATGAGAGCGATGGGTCTTTCAGATAATGATGTGGTCGATAAACTTAGGCATCCCGAGTTTTATCAAAACTCAATTGAGTCAGCTAATGACGAGGGTATTAATTCAGAAGATCAGGCATTACTTGAGCTATACAAGAAGCTACGTCCTGGTGAACCACCCTCCGTTTCTGGCGGACAACAACTATTACACAGTAGATTCTTTGATCCCAAAAGATATGATTTAGGCCGAGTTGGTAGATATAAAATAAATAAAAAATTGAGACTTACCGTCCCAGACGATGTGAGAACACTTACCCATGAAGATGTTCTTTCTACCATTGATTATTTAATTAATCTTGAATTGGATATTGGCGGCGCTAGTTTGGATGATATTGACCATCTTGGTAATCGAAGGGTTAGATCTGTAGGAGAACTTCTTCAAAATCAAGTTCGGGTTGGACTTAATCGTTTAGAGAGAATTATCAAAGAAAGAATGACTGTAGGAGAAACAGATTCTTTAACTCCCGCTCAACTAGTCAATCCCAAACCTTTGGTTGCTGCCATAAAGGAATTTTTTGGCTCCAGTCAATTAAGTCAGTTCATGGATCAAACTAATCCTCTAGCTGAATTAACACATAAGAGAAGAATCTCAGCATTAGGTCCAGGGGGTTTAACTCGAGAAAGAGCAGGCTTTGCTGTAAGAGATATTCACCCTTCACATTATGGAAGATTATGTCCTATCGAGACTCCTGAAGGTCCTAATGCAGGACTTATAAATTCTTTAGCTACCCACGCAAGAGTTAATGAGTACGGTTTTATTGAAACACCTTTTTGGGAAGTTAATAACGGTAAAGTTAATAAAGAAGGTAATCCTGTTTATCTTTCTGCTGATTTAGAAGATGAGTGTAGGGTGGCACCAGGAGACGTCGCAACTGACAAGGATGGAAACATAATTGCAAATCTAATACCAGTAAGATATAGACAAGATTTTGAAAAAGTACCTCCCCATCAAGTTGATTATGTTCAGCTCTCTCCCGTTCAAGTAATTTCTGTTGCAACTTCACTAATTCCTTTTTTAGAGCATGATGATGCTAATAGAGCGCTCACAGAACGTCCTTTAGTTGGTACAGGTTTAGAATCTCAAGTTGCTAGAGATTCGGGAATGGTTCCCATAACAAAAGTTAATGGAACTGTATCTTATGTAGACGCTAATGAGATTGTCGTTAAAGATGAGCATGGTAATGAACATTTTCACTATCTTCAGAAATATCAAAGATCAAATCAAGATACTTGCCTCAACCAAAGACCTATAGTGAAAATTGGAGATAGAGTTATATCTGGTCAGGTTTTAGCAGATGGATCTGCATGTGAAGGAGGGGAAATAGCCCTTGGCCAAAACGTTTTAATTGCTTACATGCCATGGGAGGGATACAACTATGAAGATGCCATACTTGTGAGCGAGAGGATGGTAACTGATGATTTATATACCTCAGTACATATTGAAAAATATGAAATTGAAGCAAGACAAACGAAGCTAGGACCTGAAGAAATCACAAGAGAGATTCCTAATATCTCGGAAGAAAGCTTGAATAATCTTGATGAGATGGGAATTATTAGGATTGGTGCTTTTGTCGAGAGTGGAGATATTCTTGTAGGAAAAGTGACTCCAAAAGGGGAATCAGACCAACCACCTGAAGAAAAACTGTTAAGAGCTATTTTCGGTGAAAAGGCTCGAGATGTGAGAGATAATTCCCTCAGGGTACCTAAAACTGAAAAGGGAAGGGTTTTGGATGTTCGCATTTATACTAGAGAACAAGGTGATGAATTACCTCCAGGAGCCAACATGGTTGTTAGAGTTTATGTTGCTCAGAGAAGGAAAATTCAAGTAGGTGACAAAATGGCTGGGAGGCATGGAAATAAAGGAATTATTAGCAGAATCTTACCAAGAGAAGATATGCCTTATTTACCTGATGGAACCCCTGTGGACATAGTTCTTAATCCTTTAGGAGTTCCAAGTAGGATGAATGTAGGTCAAGTTTTTGAATTATTGATGGGCTGGGCAGCCTCCAACTTAAATTGCCGGGTTAAAGTTGTTCCATTTGATGAAATGTATGGAGCTGAAAAATCACATCAAACTGTTCAAGCATTTTTAGAGGAAGCTTCAAAACAGCCAGGTAAAGCATGGGTTTACAATCCTGAAGATCCTGGAAAGTTATTACTTAAAGATGGTAGAACAGGGGAACCCTTCACAGCAACCATTGGGTGGTAAAGCTCAGCAAGGTGGACAAAGGCTTGGAGAAATGGAAGTATGGGCTCTTGAAGCTTATGGAGCCGCTTATACTCTTCAGGAATTGTTAACAGTTAAATCTGATGATATGCAAGGAAGAAATGAAGCGCTTAATGCGATCGTAAAAGGTAAACCGATCCCAAGGCCTGGTACTCCTGAGTCATTTAAAGTTCTTATGAGAGAATTACAATCATTAGGCTTGGATATAGGGGTTTATACAGACGAAGGAAAAGAGGTAGATTTAATGCAAGATATCAATCCGAGAAGAAATACTCCATCAAGGCCGACTTACGAATCACTCGGAACCTCTGAATATGAGGAAGATTAAATACTCAATTAAAACCTTTTAATTTAAATTCGCCAAAAATGACAAACAGCAACTTAAGAACTGAAAATCACTTTGATTACGTCAAAATTTCAATAGCTTCTCCACAAAGAATAATGGATTGGGGTCAGAGGACATTGCCCAATGGACAAGTAGTTGGTGAAGTTACGAAACCTGAAACTATCAATTACAGGACACTTAAACCAGAAATGGATGGATTGTTTTGTGAAAAGATTTTTGGGCCATCTAAAGATTGGGAATGCCATTGTGGAAAGTACAAAAGGGTAAGACATCGCGGCATTGTTTGTGAGAGATGTGGGGTTGAAGTAACTGAAAGTAGAGTCAGAAGACATAGGATGGGCTACATAAAACTCGCTGCGCCAGTTTCCCATGTTTGGTATTTGAAAGGAATCCCTAGTTACGTTGCAATACTTTTGGATATTCCGCTTAGGGATGTAGAACAAATAGTTTATTTTAATTGTTATGTCGTTTTAGATCCAGGTGATCATAAAGAACTTAAATATAAGCAATTACTCACTGAGGATGAGTGGCTGGAAATTGAAGATGAAATTTATGCTGAAGATTCAACTATAGAAAATGAACCTTTTGTTGGAATTGGTGCTGAGGCACTGAAGCAATTACTTGAGGACCTTGATTTAAATCAGGTTGCTGAGGAGCTTAGAGAAGAAATTACTAATAGCAAAGGGCAAAAGAGGGCAAAGCTTATAAAAAGGATAAGAGTTATTGATAATTTCATTGCAACTAATGCAAAACCAGAATGGATGGTTTTAGATGCAATACCAGTTATACCTCCTGATCTTAGACCTATGGTTCAGCTTGATGGAGGAAGATTTGCAACTTCAGATTTAAATGACTTATATAGAAGAGTTATAAATAGAAATAATAGACTAGCTAGGCTTCAAGAAATTTTAGCTCCTGAAATTATAGTAAGAAATGAAAAAAGAATGCTTCAGGAGGCAGTTGATGCCCTTATAGATAATGGAAGGAGAGGAAGGACTGTTGTTGGAGCAAATAATAGAGCTCTTAAGTCCCTAAGTGACATAATTGAAGGAAAACAAGGAAGATTTAGACAGAATCTTCTTGGAAAGCGTGTTGACTATTCAGGAAGATCTGTAATAGTTGTGGGTCCTAAATTAAAAATGCATCAGTGTGGTCTCCCAAAAGAAATGGCAATAGAGCTCTTTCAGCCTTTTGTAATCCATAGATTGATACGACAAAATATTGTGAATAATATTAAAGCTGCAAAAAAATTAATACAAAAAGCTGATGACGAAGTTATGCAGGTACTTCAGGAAGTTATTGAAGGTCATCCAATTCTCTTAAATAGAGCCCCTACCCTGCATCGTTTAGGAATTCAAGCTTTTGAACCAAAATTGGTTGGAGGTAGAGCAATACAACTTCATCCTTTAGTTTGTCCTGCATTCAATGCTGACTTTGATGGAGATCAAATGGCAGTTCATGTTCCTTTAGCTTTAGAGGCACAAACTGAAGCACGCATGCTTATGTTGGCTAGTAATAATATTCTTTCTCCTGCTACTGGGGAACCAATTGTGACTCCATCACAAGATATGGTTTTAGGATCTTATTATCTGACGGCTTTGCAACCGAATTATCAACAACCAGAATTCGGAGATAATAAGACTACTTTTGCTTCATTAGAAGATGTCATTTTTGCCTTTGAAGATAAAAGACTCAGCCTGCATGAATGGGTTTGGGTCAGATTTAATGGAGAAGTTGAGGATGAAGATGAAATGCGAAGCCCGCAAAAAACTCAAGAGCTAGAAGATGGTTCAAGATTAGAAATCTGGAATTTAAGAAGGGATAGATTTGACTCTGATAATAATTTAATAAGTAGATTTGTAAGAAAGCCTTAAAAAATTTAGTCTCTTGGGCTTATAAAACTCATGGAACAGCTATAACTGCAGCCATGGCAGATAATCTAAAGGATTTAGGATTTAAATATGCTACCCAAGCTGCGGTCTCTATCTCAGTAGATGACTTAAAAGTTCCTGAAGCTAAACAAGATTTAATAGGACAAGCTGAAGAGCAAATATCTGCTACAGAAGAATGCTATAGACTTGGTGAAATTACAGAAGTTGAAAGGCACACAAAAGTTATAGATACCTGGACTGAAACTAATGAAAGATTAGTAGATGCTGTCAAGAATAATTTTAATCAAAATGATCCTCTAAATTCCGTTTGGATGATGGCTAATTCAGGAGCAAGGGGTAATATGTCTCAGGTAAGACAACTTGTTGGTATGAGGGGATTGATGGCTAATCCTCAAGGAGAAATCATTGACCTGCCAATAAGAACTAATTTTAGAGAAGGACTCACTGTTACTGAATATGTAATTTCTTCTTATGGAGCAAGGAAAGGTTTGGTGGATACTGCCTTAAGAACTGCAGATTCTGGTTATTTGACTCGAAGATTAGTTGATGTCGCTCAAGATGTAATTGTTAGAGAAGAAGATTGTGGAACAGAACGATCAATAGTTGTTGAAGCTGAAGATGGTAAATTTGGAGCAAGGCTTCTTGGTAGGCTTACCGCTGAGGATATTTTTGATGCTGAAGAAAACCTTGTTGTTCCTCAAAACACTGCTATAGATCCTGCATTGTCAGGAGAAATTGAGAAAGCATCTATTAGTGAAGTAAAAATAAGATCCCCATTAACATGTGAAGCTAATAGATCTGTTTGTAGGAGGTGTTACGGATGGGCGTTGGCTCATAATCATTTGGTTGATTTAGGTGAGGCAGTTGGAATTATTGCTGCTCAATCTATTGGTGAGCCAGGAACTCAATTGACAATGAGAACTTTCCATACTGGAGGTGTATCAACTGCTGAAAGTGGAGTAGTAAGATCAAAAATTTCTGGTAAAGTTGAATTTAGTTCAAAAGCAAAGGTTAGAGGTTATAGAACCCCACATGGCGTAGAAGCTAAACAAGCGGAAGTTGATTTCATACTAAAGATAGTTCCTCAAGGAAATAATTCTGGCAAGGCTCAAAAAATTGAGGTTTCTAGCGGATCGCTTTTATTTGTAGAAGATGGTGAAGAAATTAATTCTGATATAACTGTCGCTCAAATTATTGCTGGAACTGTGAAAAAGAGTGTTGAAAAAGCAACAAAGGATGTTATTTGTGATTTGGCTGGTCAAGTTAGGTACGACAAGGTTATTCAACCAAAGGAGGTAACAGATAGGCAGGGTAATATTACCTTAAAAGCTCAAAGATTAGGCAGATTGTGGGTTTTAGCTGGAGATGTTTATAACTTGCCACCTAATGCAAGACCGGTTATCTCATCTGGAAAATCTGTAGATGAAGGAACTGTTTTGGCAGAAGCAAGTCAATCAAGTGAGTTTGGCGGACAAGTTCGATTAAGAGAATCAATAGGAGATTCAAGAGAAGTTCAGATTGTTACTACTTCAATGTCTTTAACTAATTTTAAATTAATTGAAGAATCTACTCACTCAGGTCAAATATATAATTTGGAATCTAGTGATGGTACATCTTATCGTTTAAACATTTCCCCAGGAAGTAAAATCAGTAATGGTGAGGTAATAGCAGATTTAACGGATGAAAGGTTCCGTACAAAAACTGGTGGTCTAGTAAAATATGCACCCGGATTAAGTGTCAAAAAAGCGAGATCATCTAAAAATGGTTTTGAAGTAAGTCAAGGAGGGACATTGCTCTGGATTCCGCAAGAAACACATGAAATCAATAAGGATATATCTCTTCTAATGATTGAAGATATGAAATGGATTGAAGCTGGAACAGAAGTTGTAAAAGATATTTTTAGTCAAACA
>LUMB01000086.1_pt1 | contig 10557 bp, 5 predicted proteins | sample 730021 | NCBI WGS metagenome assembly LUMB01 (sample SAMN03860274, study PRJNA289734) | marine metagenome | biome: seawater column; feature: ocean; material: water; isolation source: Red Sea water column Station 91 - depth 25m | place: Saudi Arabia: Red Sea | collected 2011-10-15 | depth 25 m
ACTAAAAAAACTTGGAGAAGCAAAATACTTTTCGTATATTTAACGAGTTAAATAAGTAATAACAAAAATAAAAAACTATGTTTGAAATAGTAAGTTTTTATAGTAGTATAGATGATGCAGGTAGATATTTTGAAAATATAGAAGTAATTGATACTGCTAGTAATTTAGAAGAAGCTAATGTTATGGTTAGAGAATATGAAATGGCTTTTGGTAATGAATTTAGAGTAGATTTTAGAAGAATATAACATTTGGTTTTGTTTGTACTGCAAGCTTGCTAAGATTAGTTTCTAGCAGGCTTGTGGTGGCGAAATATAAACCAAATAAAATAAAAAAGTTATGGCAACAAGATCAACAATTGCAAAATTAGGTAAGGACGGAATTATTAAAGCTGTTTACTGTCATTCAGATGGTTATTTAGAGCACAATGGTAAAGTATTAAACGAGTATTACAAGGATGAAAGTAAAGTAGATGAATTACTAGCACATGGAGATATAAGTTTTCTAAATAAAAACATAGGTGAAAAATTACCATTTAATGACTATAAGTTATTTGCAGAAAAAGAACAATGTAGATTTTATCACAGAGATAGAGGTGAAGATTTTATGTTTAATGAATTTGAAAGCGACATTGAATATATAGAATGGGCTGCAGAATTAGCAAATGGTTTTATTTACTTATATGCATATGGTTATTGGTATGTTTATGATAGTTTTGCTGTAAGATGTTATGGCGAACCTACTCGTAAGTTTGTAGAACTAGAAGAAGCATTATACGAAGTAGTATGAGTAGTTGGGTAGCAGTAATAGTAGTAACATATATGGCTTATGTTATGTTTGAAAGGGGTAGTATTTCATCTCCATATAAGAAAGATGATAAACTTAGTATAGATGATCCAAAACTAGAAGATAAAATTCGCAAAAAGTATTTTAAAGAAGACTAGGAGAAGCAAGATTTCTTTCGTATATTTACAGAGTAAATAAAAATAAAACGATATGAAATTAGAAAACTTTAAAAATGGATATGATGTAACAGTAGGTTCATCATTAGCAGTAAATGAAAAAAATGATTGTGCTGTAAGAGCATTTGCGAATGCATTTAGTATTACTTACAATGCAGCACATAAATTTGCTGAAGAAGCTATGTACAAGTGTATAGCATACGCAATATTGTCAACAAGACAAAACGTTCCAGAATATGTAGTTAGAAGGTATAAAAAAGAAAGATTTGCAGAAACTAGAAAAGCAAAACTTAGATTATCAAACATAAAATTAGAAGAAATAACTCAAATATTTAGAGGTAAATCAAAACAAATAAAACATTAATTAAATGCCAGAGTTAAAAAATAATTTTACCGGTGGTAAGATGAATAAAGACCTTGATGAAAGGTTAGTTCCAAACGGTCAATACAGAGACGCTTGGAACGTACAGGTTTCTACTTCGGATGAGTCTGATATAGGTTCTCTACAAAATTTATTGGGTAATACTCAAATAATAAGTAGTGCAATACCTGGTGATGCTGTTTGCGTTGGTAGTGTTACAGATGATAAGAACAATACTTTATACTTATTATTAGCTTCTAATCAAAAAGATATAATTGTTAGTTATAATAATATAACTGAAACAACAACGCTTGTTTTTGTTGATGTTAATTTAGGCGTTTTACAATATGATAAGACAAGATTAATAACTGGTATTAATATTGTAGATGATATGTTGTTTTGGACTGATAATTTTACAGAACCAAAAAGAATAAACATACCAAGATCTATAGAAGGAACTGATCAAGGCGGTGTTACAAACACTAGATTAATAGTTCCAGAAAGAGGTATTAATTATGCTTCAGGAATAAATATTGTAGAAGAAAATATAACAGTAATAAAAAAAGGACCTAAAGTACCACCTGTATTAAGATTAGAAAGTAGTGGTTCTACTTCTATAAAGCTTTACTGTGGACAACCATATACTGATACTTTTAGTGCAGCTGGAGTTGGCGATCCTATAACAATAAATGTTAAAAATTTAATAGGTAAATTTTATGGTAATGTACTACACGATTATTATAAGCCAGGTGATACTTTATATTTAAAGGCTGTAGAAAGAATACCTGACGGATCTGATCATGATTTAGAAGATAAATGGAGCAAAGGTATTAAGTTTGATCACGATATAGAGCTTTTAATATTAGAAGATGGCATAGGCGACACTAGCGACTCACCCCCTTATGGTACTCCAATTCAGTGTAAAATAATTACTAAAAAAGGTAATCCGTATAGTACTGCTTATACTGTTACAAATTTAGCAGACCCAGATTTAATATTTGAAAAAAAGTTTCCACGTTTTGCAACTAGATGGAAATATTCTGATGGTGAATACTCGCCTTTTTCTCCATTTTCCCAAATAGCTTTTTCGCCAGGTAGTTTTAGTTATCACCCTACAAAAGGTTTTAACTTAGGTATGGTCAACACTTTATACGCTGCTCATGTAGAGCAGTTTATAGCTCAAGATATACCAGATGATGTTGTTTCTGTTGATATATTGTATAGAGAAGCAGGATCACCTGTTATATATATTGTTGATACAATATCAAAAAATGATCCTTTTATACCTGGTCAAGCTTATAATTATTGGAACTCTAGATATGTATACAATACTTTTACTACAACTGCTCAAACTCGTGATGACTTAGGTTTTAAAGGTACATATAAAATAACTAGTGACACTATATCTAAATCAATACCAGAAAATCAAACGCAAAGACACTGGGATAACGTGCCAAGAGCAGCGCTTAGTCAAGAAATAGTTGCTAATAGGTTGGTTTATGGTAATTATTTACAAAACTATGATTTATATTCTAGTTCTGATAGTAGTGTGCCTTATAAAGGTAGCTTTGAGGTAAAGATAGAAGATTATAAAAAGGAAGATTTTCAATTACCAAGAGGAAATTATTTTGATTCTCTGCCTTCAATAAAATCTCTTAGAACTTATCAAGTTGGTATTGTTTATGAAGATGATTATGGTAGGCAAACACCAGTGTTAACAGGTGAAAGCGGCGTGATAAAAACTAGTAAAGATATTGCTAAAAAACAACATAGGTTAACAGTTAGATCTTTAAACGATGCCCCTGATTGGGCTACAAGTTTTAAATACTTTATAAAAGAAACTTCTAGCGAGTATTACAACTTAGCCATGGATAGAGTTTTTGATGCTGAAGACGGTAACGTTTGGCTGTCTTTTCCTTCGTCAGATAGAGCTAAAGTTGATGAAGAAACTTATTTAATACTTAAAAAAGATGCTCATGGTGCTTTTGTAAAAGAAAAAGCTAGATACAAAATATTATCTATTAAAAATGAAGCTCCTGATTTTATAAAACAACAAGCCTCAGCTCTTGATACAGTAGCTTACGACGATGTATCTGGTAATTTATTTAATCAAACTGGCTTGTTTAATGCTAGTGTTAATATTCCTGTTAAAGATTCTAAAATATTTGAAATAACTGGAGATAGACATAACGAGTTAACAGAATTAATAGCTATATTTAAACAAAAAAGAGCAGAAAAAGATCTTGATAATAATGATCCTTTAACTATTGGTCAAGAAGAAGTGCAAATTAGTTTAAGAATAATAAATGAAAGTGAAACTCAATATAATGGAAGATCACAGTGGTATAGGATAGATAAAATATTTAATAGTGACGATAGTTTAGGTTTTGAGTTTACGATGGAAAAACCTTTTGAAGAAGATATAGAATTTTCTTATGTATTAGGCGCTGGTGGTATTGTTGAAACTTTTGATGAAACAAAAATAATATTTAGAAAAGAAAAAGAAGAACACAAATCTTGGTTTGATGGTAGATTTTTTGTTAAAATAGAAAGAGATTTAATTGTAGATAATAAAGTTATTACTACACCTGAAACTAATTGGATTAAAGTAGCTTCAAAACGTTTGTATTATTTACACTCTGGAGAAGGTAAACAATTATCTAGACTTGATCCGTATTCAGATACTAGATACGATGGAAAAAATCATGGTAGTCCTGAAAATAATTTTAACGGAAATTACGAACTTTATGGTAGTATAGATTCTGTTCCAGGAAGTAGAATAAAAGACTCAAACGACGACCCTTATGATCCAGTAAATAATGTTGGTAATAAATTAGAAGCTTTAATACCACAATGTGGTGGTTGGGACAGTTATTTTGATGGTAGTGAATTTTTTACATATAATGACAACGCAAAAAGTACAAGCAATATATTAAAGCACTACATTGGTACTCATGAGTATGATAATGGTAATTATACACCTATATCAACTAATTATCCTGAAGTTGATGGTGGATTTTGGTATATAGATAGAACTTATTTTTACTATAATATTACAACAGGTTCTTATGCTCCTACTGGCTCTGGTACTGGTCAAGACGAAACCCACGTAGGTGGAGGATCAAATCAAAAAATGCGAGCTGGTAATAATTACGAGCTTAATAGAAGAAAAGGTATGCGTCTTAATGAAAATACGCATCCAAGAAAAATAAGTATTGCTTTCTCACAAATTATAGATGCGAATAGTTATAATGGAACTGTTCCTTCTGCAAGTGAGTTTAGTCTTAATAATTATTCGGAGCAAAAAGATTTTATTGATAGGTTAAAAGTAGGTACTAAAGTCAAATTTTCTGATGACCGAACAGGAGATAATGGTGGACCTAAAATACGTACTATAACAAAAGTTGAAGGACCGTTTTCTATAGTAGGTAGTGCAAAAATACCTAATAATGTTCCTTTGGAACCCGCTCACACGCCACAAGATCCTTACGATCTTAGAGTAGGTTGGAATATAACTTTTGACGAGCACTTTGGTAATCCAGTTTATAATACTCCAGGATATAATCCTTTATATACGCTAAAAGATGTTCGAATAGAAAGAGATGATGGCACTATAGAGCCTTGTCCTAGTCATGAATGTACAGGTGGTGCTACATATCCTTGGGCTACTGAGTCTGACACTGCGTCAGCACACTCAACAGATAAAGATCATATTGTTGGTCCTGAGGGATTTACTTTTATGGAAATTTTAGAAGATCAATATTCAATAGGTGACAGCGAAAAAGTAATAGCTGATAGCCCTGTTATATGGGAAACAGAACCTAAGCAAGATACTGATATAGATCTTTATTACGAAGCTAGTGGTTCATATCCTGTAAGCATAGTTAATTCAACAGCTCAACCAGTAAGAACTGGTGCTATTGTTAGAGTATCAAAATCAAATCCTGATTATTATAGCAATGTAGAAGATGGTAATGGAGATACTTGGCTTGCTAGAAATAATTTGAATACAGAGTCTGAAAAAGAAGCTATAGTACAAAGTATAGATTTTAATTTAGATATTAACTTAGGTAATACTGCTAACGTTGATAACGAAATAAGATTAGAAGAAGGTACTATATTAGATGTGATTTTTAAAGGCACTAAAATAGAAGTAGTTGTTGTAGAAGATGTAGATGATAACACTTATACTAATACTAATCCTAATTTAATTAGAATAGAAGGCGATTTTCATAGTAATTTAGTTTCTTTAGATTGGTTTAACTGTTATGTTTTTGGCGATGATATAGGTGTTGAATCTGATAGAATACGTGATGATTTTAATGCTGTTACAATAGATAATGGACCTAAAGTATCTACAACTGTAATTGAAGGTAGATATAAAGAAGAAAGAAGAAAAAATGGTTTAATATTTTCAGGCATATACAACTCAATGTCTGGTATAAATAATTTAAACCAATTTATAATAGGTGAAGGTAATATTAAAGAATTAAATCCTAGCTACGGTAGTATACAAAAACTACATACTAGAGACACTGATTTAATAACTCTTTGTGAAAATAAAGTTTTAAAAGTTTTAGCAAACAAAGACGCTTTGTTCAACGCCGATGGTAATTTAAACCTAACATCATCTACAAACGTATTAGGTCAAGCAGTTCCTTTTGTTGGTGAGTACGGTATATCTAAAAATCCAGAATCATTTGCTAGTGAATCTTACAGAGCTTATTTTACAGATGCTAAAAGAGGTGCTGTACTGAGATTATCAAGAGATGGCTTAACCCCAATACACGAGTTTGGTATGCGTAATTGGTTTGCTGATTATTTTATACAAGACGAAAAAACAATGCGACAAGAAGGCCTTGACAAGAATTATGTTATTGGTAGTTATGACGCAAAGAAAAAACATTATAACGTTACTTTTTCAGATCTAACTGTATCGTTTAGTGAAGACGCTAAGGGTTGGGTAAGTTTTAAATCTATGGCTTCAAGAATTAAACAGTACGACGAGTCTATATTACATACTAGTCAAAATTATCCTGTTGATTTTGCTGGCGTTAGTTTAAACAATATGTATTATACTTTTAGAGAAGGTAAGTTTTGGTTAAGCCACAATAATCAAACTTATAATAATTTTTATAATTATCAACTTGCTTCTTCTATTAGTGTTGTTTTAAATGATACGCCTGAAGTTGTAAAGTCTTTTAACACATTAAACTATGAAGGTAGTGATTCTAAAATAGATCAAATAACAACATCGGTTGTCAATGGTGTTACATACAACGATCAAGAATATTATAATCTTGTAGCAAGAGATGGTTGGTTTGTAAATTCTATAGTTACTGACAAAGGAAAATCTACAGAGCAACATGGTATGGTTAATGAGTTTATAGAAAAAGAAGGTAAGTGGTTTAATTATATTAAAGGTGATACTACTAATATAAACAATATAGATCCTTCAGAAACAAGCTTACAAGGTATTGGTGTTCCAAGCGCGGTTAATGCACCACAGGTTATTTATGGCTGTACTGATCCAAACGCACAAAATTATAATCAAAACGCTACAGTTGACGATGGTTCGTGTATTGTTTGTATATATGGTTGCACCGACGCTTCTGCTAATAACCATGACGCAACAGCTACTTGTGACGATGGATCATGTGAGTTTTATGGTTGTACAAATGCAGGTGCGTTTAATTACGATCCAAATGCTACTAGTAATCCTAATAATGTATGCTTGCCTTATATTTATGGTTGTTTAGATCAATTTGCTACAAATTATAGTGGAGGAATAAGTGGAGGTTCTAACTCTTGGTGTAATAGTAATCCTAATGATTTTAACGCTGGTAATAATTATACTCAAACAGCTTTTGACGGTGGAGCTTTAGCTGGAAGCGCTTCAGATAACTGTTGTGTTTTTCCTGTTCTTGGATGTACAGATCAAGGTGCTTGTAATTACGATTCAAATGCTGATATAGACGATGGAAGTTGTGATTATACTTGCGTAGGTTGTAGCGATCCAACAGCGTCTAATTATAATGCTTCTTTTACAGGTTGTGTTGTTAACGGTGTTTATACAGTCGGTGATCAAAGTTGTTGTAATTATTCTATATATGGATGTACAGATTCAAATGCTACAAACTATAATTCAAATGCAAATGCGCCGTGTGGTAGTACTAGCGATCCTGCTGGTCAATCTAACTGTATAAACGGACAAACTGGTGACAACTGTTGTTGTGATTACGTACAACAACCTATTTTAGGTTGTACTGATCCAATAGCTGCTAATTATGACTCAAGTGCTGGTACTGATGATGGATCATGTTGTTATGGAGGTTGTAGCCAAGGTGATAATTATTTAGGTACGCAACCTGATATATACGGCTTTTGTAATAATTCAGCTTGTACAGGACCTCCTAATTATACAGGTTGTACAAATCCTGGTGTTTGTGATCCAAGCAATAGTATTTACGATGGATGTGATAAGTGCACAGGTCAAGTTTATTGTGGCGCTGGTAGTAGTGGTGATTGTGGTTATTTACATATAAATTACGATCCTGAATTATGTTATGATTGTGCTCAAGCTAACCCAGGTGTTACGCCTTCACCTTGCTATGAGAGTTTAAATGTACTTGGAGGTAGTGATGTTAGTACTTGTATTGAAACTGTGTTTGGTTGTACAGATCCAGATGCAGATAACTATGATCCTAATGCAACTGCCGATGATGGTAATTGTCAATTTACTAGTTATTGTTGTACAGATACAAGTCCCGGTTATTGTAATTATGGAGCGCCAGGAGCTGTAACGCCTGGTAATCCAAGCGGTAGTACTAGCAATTGTCAAAACGGAATGTCTTCTATGTGTGAAAACACTAGTTGTATTGGTTGTATTGATCCTGCTCTTGGTTTTCATGCTGGCGAAATGGAAGATCCAAATAACCTAGGTACTATGATAAAGGTTTGTAGGGGTACAACGTATTCTAACGGACCACAAACAGCAAACTTATGGCAATATACAGACGTAGGAACAGGTGTAACTTATGATGTTTGTTCTAAAGATGGTAGCACGCTAGACCCATTTGATGCTAACGGAAATGACAATAGAGATGGTTGGAACGCTACAAATTATGATCCAACAGCTAATTTAATTGAATATTGGGGTATGTCGTCTCATAATCCAAATAATTTACCAACTACGGGTTCATATCCTAATTGTACTTATGAAGGTAGTGGCTGTACAGATAATGGTAATATGCCTAATACTTACGTAGCTAGTCAAGCTGCTGTAAACTCAGGTTATGGTGGAGGTGGTAGTGGATATGTAAGTGGTTCTTTAAAACCTGGATCACCAGCATTTAATTATAACCCACTTGCTAGCTCAGATGATGGTAGTTGCTACCCTGTAATATTTGGTTGTCAAGATCCAAGTGCAGCAAACACAGATACTGCCTGTACTAGCGGTAACTTTGGTTGGGGTATACCTGGTGTTGTAGGTGATGGTGATCCTTGGACAGATGTTAATACTAGTAATCAAAATTGTTGTACTAGCGCTGTTAGTGGCTGTACAGATAATATTGCGCATCAATTTATACATACAATTCCTAGTGTTACAACAAGCAATGTTTCAAACACTGCAGATGGTTTTGGTTATGCTTTAAGTTATCATAAAGGTACAAACAAAGGGTATATAGTAGATCCTAACAGCAAACAAGCTAACGCTGGTGCTTTTAATTATGATCCAAGCGCAAACGCTTTACAACCTGGTGTTTGGCGAGCAGACGTACCTGTTATTGGTTATGATAGTAGTAATATTATAAACAGTATTGGTGTTTATTCTCAACTGGATTCTACTTGTGCAGGCGATCCAACTACTTGCGCTGGTAATGGTAACGAAACAGCTTGTTGTTATCAAGCTGGATGTCTTGATCCAAATGCTTATAACTTTGAATATAATGGTTTTGGATTAGATGATACTCCAAATTGGTATAGTAACACGCAAAAAGAAGGAAGAGCAAGATGGTATAATGGTGCTTCTTCCCTAAGAACTAATATTTTTGTTGAAGGAGAGCTAAATGATAGTACCTGTGTTGACTGTAGTAATACATCTTCAACAATAGGAAGTAAATACTCAGACACTGTTTTTCATAGAACTTGTGCTGATTGTGCTGGTAATAAAGCAGAACTTTTCTTTGTAGATCCTAATACTGGTGTTTCTACAGGAGGTACTCCAACGCCTGGAGCTTATCTTTCTGTAAATCAAGTTTTACTTAACGCTGATTTAAGCTGTTGTTGTTATGAAGCTGGGTGTACAGATCCAACCGCTTGTAATTATTACGGTGATATTGATGGGGTAAATTCAGATGGTAGTTCTTCTTATAACCCTAGAGTTTGTCAAGATGATAGCAGTGGTATTTTTAATCCATTAAATCAATGTTACTATAGTACAACGCCGTTTTATTACGCTGATAATAATTGTAATGAAGGTTCAGGTTGTGGAACTCCAGTTGCTGGTAGCATATATGTTGATCAAAACCAATGTTGTTTAGAACACCCAACAGCTTGTAGTTAATAATATAAATAAATAAATATGTCATATAATATAGGTGATCCAGGTCCTGCTGGTGGTTTTATATTTGCAACACCGCAAACGACTGGTAATAATACTGGTTTTTATTTTGAGGCAGGGCCTCATGATCTTGCTATTTCGCAAATGCCACCTGGTAGTTATGGTTATGTTTGCTCTACTGGTAACACGTGGCAGCCGTTACCAGATCCACAAAATATTGGTCCTGGTTTACCTCAAATTAGTGGAGCCGCTGAGTTTGGTTGGATGAAAGCTGTTATACCTACGATTGTAGCTATACCTTCTGTATCAACAGCAACAGGGGCTGATGTTGGTGATGGTAAAAATAATACCGTAAATTTATTAAATCCTCCACCAAACGTGCAGGCTATTTTTTATCAATCAGCCGCTGAGTTGTGTGATAATTATTCTACAGTAGGTGTTGATCCGATTAGTGGTGATGGTCCTATAGATTATACAGACTGGTTTTTACCTTCTGATAGAGAAGCTACATTAATGATGAAAAATATTGGTCCTAACACACAATATAATCAAGCTGTAAAACTTTTAGGACCAGGTATTATTTCTAACGGTATTACATATCCACATACTAACAAGTATTGGACATCAACAGCTGATCATACAGGTGGATATATTAAAGCTAGAATAGTAGATTC